>JAABUZ0100000332.1_pt1 | contig 120017 bp, 120 predicted proteins | sample 5562091 | NCBI WGS metagenome assembly JAABUZ01 (sample SAMN12813069, study PRJNA571459) | rock metagenome | isolation source: Antarctica rocks | place: Antarctica: Victoria Land, Linnaeus Terrace sud | collected 2015-12-21 | reverse complement strand
GCTTGATGGAGACGCACGCCTCGTGGATCAAATCGGTGGCGTGGGGGCCGACGATGTGGACGCCCAGGATCTCGCCGTACTTGGCATCGGTGACGATCTTGACCAGGCCGACGTTCTCGTTGATCGCCATGGCTTTACCCAGCGACTTGAAGGTGAACTTGCCGACCAGGACGTCGTGCCCCGCGTCGCGCGCCTGCTGCTCGGTCAGGCCCGTGCAGGCGACCTCGGGTTCGGTGTAGACGCAGTTCGGGATCGCCTTCCAGTCCATCTTGCGGGCGTGGCCGACGGCGTTCTCCGCGGCGACCTCGCCCTCGGCGGTGGCAACGTGGGCCAGGCCGCCGCCGTAGGTGCCGTGGAAGGGCTGCTCGTGCGCGGCCACGTCGCCGATGGCGAAGATGTGCGGGACATTGGTCCGCATGAAGTCGTCGGTGGCGATGGCCCGGCCGTCGAACTGGACGCCCGCGGCTTCCAGGCCGACGCCGTCCACGAACGCCTTGCGGCCCACGGCGACCAAGAGCTTGTCCCACTCCAACTGGCCGTCGCCCTTGTCGCTGGTGTAGCTCAGCTTGCGGCCCGGCACGTCCACGCCGACGACCTTGGTGCCGAGCATGAACTTGATGCCGGACTTGATCAAAAGCTTCTGCAATTCGCCCGAGATTTCGGTATCGAAGGCCGGGGCGTCGCGCGGCCCGTGCAGGATGTTGGGCCGGAACTCGACCACGGTGACATCGGCCCCCAGGCCCCGGTAGGCGTAGGCGAACTCGCAGCCGATGACGCCGCCGCCGATGATCGCCAGCCGCTTGGGCACTTCCAGCGCCGACACCGCCTCGTTCGACGTCCACAGGGCCGTGCTGCCCAATGTCCCCGCCGCCTTGCGCTTCTTCACCTCACGGTTGTCCACGAACACGTCCGAGTCGGCCCCGCCGCCGTCCAGGCCGGGGATGGGGACTCGGCTGGGGACGCTGCCCGTGGCGATGATGACGTTCGCGGCCGTGATCTTCTCGGCCTTGCCGTCCTCGGTCGTCGCCTCGACCGTGTGCGGGTCGAGCAGCTTGCCCTTGCCCTTGATGAAGCGGACTTTGTTCTTCTTGAACAGGAACTCGACGCCGCCGACCAGCGTCCCGACGATTTTGTCCTTGCGGGCCATGACCCGGCCGAAGTCGAAGCCGACCTCGCCCACACCCGTCAGGCCGAAGTCGGCCCCGTGCCGCGCCTGCTCCAAAGCGGCCACGCTGCCGATCAGCGTCTTGGTGGGGATGCACCCCCAGTTCAGGCAGGTCCCGCCGGCGTTGTCGAAGTCGATACAGGCTACTTTCGCGCCCATCTTGGCCGCGTGGATGGCCGCGGGATACCCGCCCGGCCCGCCGCCGATCACCACCAGGTCAACGTCATACTGCGCCATGTTTCATGTCCTCTATGATATAAGATCGTCTGTGAAGTCTTGTGTGAAATCCAAAGGGTCGTGCCGCCGGTGCTTCGCATGGCTGTTGCGGACCGAGACTTTGCCCGCGCCCTGCCGCGCGGCCCAGGTGATCCAGCGGCGCATGGGAGCCGCCTCGCGCAGCCTGTCCAGCGTATCCAGCTCGCGCTCCAGTTGGCGCAATGTAAACAGCGCGTGGACCTGCCGGTGGCAGTCGGTGCAGATGTGGGCGGTCACGCGCCCGTCGCACGACTTCGGAATCAGGTGATGCCGGCTGGCCGTCACCCCATCCCGCCCGCAAAGGGGGCACCGGAAACCGCCGGCATCGCCGCCGTTCTTGCTGGCCTTGCTCATGCCGTTATAACACGGCGCGGGCTGTGTTGGTGCCGGGGACGGCTGGCCGGATGGAAAAAATGGAAAAAGCGAGGGGGTGAATCCCTCTCGCTGGTTGGTCGTCTTTCGGACGAGGGAGAGTGCGGCCCTGCTCGCCCGAAGGACGCCCGTTCGGCGGGCGGGATTCATCCCCTCGCTCTTCCATGCTCTCATGCCCAGGGCGGGACTCGAACCCGCACGGGGTTGCCCCCAGAAGATTTTAAGTCTCCGGTGTCTGCCATTCCACCACCAGGGCGCGGCGAAAGTATAGCACAGGGCCAGGCGGGAAGTCAAACACAGGAACCACAGGACGCAGGAAACGGGGGCGGAAGTCAAACGTGAAGTCAGAAAGAGAGATGTCAGAATCAAGAGGTGGGAATGGTGTCAGGTTCCGCAGAAGGGCTAGAAGTCATCTCATAAATGCGGAAGCGACTTTATAGCCGTCCCAAAGGCCGCTGTTGTACGCTACGCTTACTCTAAAACAGGCCGCACAAATTGGGCCTTGCGAGGCGCTTTCGTAGGCTACTTCTATTTATGAGATACGTTCTAGTTATTTTCGCGCGTGGGAACCGCCACAAGTACCGGACAGCCGGGTAGAACGGCGGAGGGTGTCTCAGGTCACTCTAAGGCCAGCCAAGACTTACTCTTCCAACAGGCCGGGCTTGTTGTGAACTTCGGGGATGGCCTCTTCGTCGTTTCCGCTCACGCCAGGCCCGGTTGTCACAGTCAGCAACTTTGACCCTATGGCAATTCTAATCTTTTCCTCCAAGATCCTGATGATCTCGGCTTCCTCGACCTTCGCTTCCGCCGCGACACCCAAGCATTTCTGTACGCCTTGGCTGTCTGTGCTTAACGCCCGGTCAAACTCAAGCCGGTAATCCATCTCGCCCTTGACCAAGGAGTAAGAGTGAAAGTGCATCGTGTCACCGACCTTGGCCGGACCGATGTGGTCAAAGGAAAAACTGCCTATCATCTGGTCCAGGAAATGGTTCTGAACCACAAGCACGAAATGACGCCCGACGTGTTCAAAGGTCTCCACCTTGTGGTGCAACTGGACGAGAATGGTTTTGGCACTCATCTTCCAGTTCATGCCGTAACCGTCGTCCTCAACTCTTTCGGCCAACCCATGTGAGTTCAAAAACCTCTGCCGGGTCGGCCAGACTGATCCCGTTGTGTCTACGGCCTGGAGTTCAATGCCGACGAAATCAACCACCCTCCCCTTCCGCACGGCCACCAGACAATAGTCAACGCTACCACCGGGAATTGTCACTTCGGAAACAACGTGCAGTTCGTCGCCCGTCGCGCGCCGCGTCAGGAGTCCGATGCAGTCCATGAAAACCTGTTTCCGCTCTAAGAAGCGGAACGGGCAGATGATCAGGGGCTTGGGGGCTTTCACGTCAAAGGTGACGGTACAAGTGCCGATGACGATACTGTTGTCAGACTTGCGACGCTTGGCACAGGTCTTGCCGATGTAATGGCAATGCTGTCTGTTGAGTACGTCTTTCCAGTCAATGCCGGGGCGGAACGTCGGCTCTGTGAAGAACTCCAACACGTCGCGCCCGTCACCTTTCTTGCGGGCGGGCGGTGTGCTTGCGGGCGGGGCAGGCGGCATCGTCATAAGAGCGTCAGTGTCCTTTGCTGCGAATGGTTGGTATAGACGGGGGAAAGGTCAATGCCGATTGACTTCCGTTGGAGTCTGCGGGCGACAATGTTGGTTGTTCCTGTCCCGCAGAACGTATCCAGCACGACACCGTTTGGCGGGCAAGTCGCAAGCATGGGGATCAGGCATAGGTCTTCCGGGTAAGGCGCGTAGTGAGCCGTGATCCCCGGCGTGTCTTCGGGAAGAATTTCCCACACGTCGCTCGGCTTCGTGCCTTTCGGGTCATACTTCAGGAAGTAAAAGCCTTTCTCTTTCAGTTCCCTGGCTCTTCCCGACACGCCTTCCGAGTCGGAATGCGTCGTCCGTTGCTGGCCGCGAATGACCATGCGGAAATCATGGAGAGCGCCGTTCCTGACTTCGCTCAAGATCCGTTCGAGCGCCGCTAGGGCCGACAGTTGTTCGGCATCCGTCAGAGCGGTTGAGAGTTCAATCTGCCTCTTGTATCGCACACCGGAAACGCCGGTCGCAGACACGACCGCCCCGTTAACAACCTTGGCTTTACGCGGGTCGGACCTGATGGCGTCGGCGTCGTAGTAATAGCCCTTCGGCCTCTTGACGAAGTGGAAGACATCCTCATGCACGTTCCTCAGCCGATCCGCGGACTGGTCAAGACCGCCCTTGACCTTGTTCCAAATCACGCCGTTCCTGAGCGTCCACCCCTGTTCGTCTATCATCTTAATGGCGATCCGCCACGGCAGAGCCAAAAGGCCCTTGTCTTGATAGGTGTCACCGACGTTCAGCCAAAATGAGCCTGTTGGCTTCAGAACACGATACACCTGGTTGAAAACATCCAGTAGGTTGCCCACATATTCTGTGTGCATTTTCTCCTCGCCAATGCCGCCGGAATGGTATTCCCTTTGCCTCCAATAAGGCGGGCTAGTCATGCAGAAGTCAACAGACTGACTCGGCATCTGTACGAGAATGTTCAGCGCGTCGCCGGTCAACAGCAACGGTTCTATGTTGTCAGTGTTCAGGTAGGACTGAACTTGGCTCGCGATTGTCGGTGTCGTCATACTTTGAGTTGCCACTCATCAATCCGTCAGAACGGGCAGGGCAAACGCAACGACGTTCAACTCGTGAGCCGTGATCTCCTGATTGCAAGATTTTCCCGGCCGCGACCCATTTCCTAAGTCTCCGGTGTCTGCCGTTCCACCACCAGGGCGCGGCGAAAGTATAGCACAGGGCCAGGCGGGAAGTCAAACACAGGAACCACAGGACGCAGGAAACGGGGGCGGCGGGCGGGAACAGGCAGACCATGACGACGAAGCCGCGCGCCCTGCTCTCGTGGAGCAGCGGCAAGGATGCGGCCTGGGCGCTGCACGAGCTGCGCGAGGCCGGGGAGTATGAGGTCACGGGGCTGCTGACGACGCTGGATGAAGCGCAAGGCCGGGTCGCCATGCACGCCGTCGCGGGGGCGTTGCTGGCGGCCCAGGCCGCGGCGGTCGGGCTGCCGCTGATGACCGTCGCGCTGCCCTGGCCGTGCCCGAACGGGGAGTACGAGGCGGCGACGGGGCGCGCACTGGACGCGGCCCGCGCCGAGTGGGGCATTACCCACGTCGCCTTCGGGGACTTGTATCTGGAAGACATCCGCTTGTATCGCGAACAGCAGGTCGGGGGACGGGGATTAACCCCCCTGTTCCCGCTGTGGGGCAGGCCGACGGGCGCGCTGGCGCGGGAGATGATCGCGGGCGGCCTGCGCGCCCGCGTGGTCTGCGTGGACCCGACCCGGCTGCCGTCGGCGCTTGCGGGCCGGGCGTTCGACGCCGCCTTTCTGGCGGACCTGCCACCGGACGCGGACCCCTGCGGCGAGGGGGGCGAGTTCCACACGTTCGCCCACGACGGGCCGATGTTCACGCGCCCGGTCCCCGTAGCCCTGGCCGGGACCATCGCCCGCGACGGCTTCGTCTTCGCCGACCTCCTGCCTCAAGAAGAGGATCGAGAAAAAAACTAATCCACGGAGAAAGCCGATGTTCAAGCGCCGCACCAAAGAGCCGACCGCCGAGGACGCCCCGGATAGCCTCGCCCCCTGGCAGATGCTCGAAGAGGACGAAATTGAGACCTATACCGCCCGCCTGCGGGAAGAACTTGCCGGGCGGGACCTGGTCGCCTTCGCCCGCCGCCTGGACCGTGAGGCCGTCGCCGCCTTCGACAAGGGGCCGGACGGGGCAGGCAAGGCCGTGGTCGTGCGCGAGCCGGACGGGGCCGAGCGCCCCTTTCCCGGCTTCGGCGCGTGGTTCGACGCGGCCCTGGCGGACGCAGAGGGTTAGGAGGGGTGCCCGGAGGGCGGGGTGGGGGCTTCCTTCCCCTACCCCCGCGCCAGCCTCACGCCGCCCCGCCTCCGCCGCCGGCTGCCTAACCATGCGGTGGCGACGGCGGTGAGCAGCAGCGTAATGTCCGGGATGAGACGCGTGTACCACAGGTTGAAGAGAAGATACTCCATCCAGCGGGGGCTGCCCTGCGGGAAGGGTGTGTTGTGGACGTTGAATTCAAAGAAGTCAGCCATGTCCCACAGGAAGAAGCTGCCCATGACAAACGCCGTTCCCGCCACGGCGCGTTTTGGCGATGAAAGCCCGGTGACCGCCCCCATAAGCGCCCAGGCGGCGAGATTTCGAGTCACCCAGAACGTCACGTGATCCGGCCAGGAGGCGACAAAACGGTGCAGCAGGAACTCCACTAGATATGGCACGGTGTTAAGCGCGGCGAGAGTCACGAGAGCAGCCCCCAAAAAGCTCTTGACCGTACGTCTCTTCCCCCGTCGCCAGACCGCCACCGTCTCCGCGCCCACCGCCTCCGGCGTCCCGAACTGCGCCCGCACGCCCCGCGCCGCCTCGTCCTCGGCCTGCCCCCGCTCCAGGCCAGCCGCAAGCGCGGCCTCTAAGTGCGCCCGCATCTCGCGCAGTTCTTCCGCGCGTCGCTTGGCGGGCAGCGGCCCCAGGTGCGCGGCGACTTCCGCTAAATAGTTTTCAAGCAGGCTGTGCATAGCCGGTTTCCCCCTGTCCTATCTTGCCCTGTTCCGCCGCTCCCTGTCCAATCTTGCCCAGGACGGTGTGCAGCAGGGTCGCGTAGTCGCGCAATGCTTGTGTGCGATGCCCCATCTCCCGGTGCCCCGGCTCGGTCAGCGCGTAGACCTTGCGGTCCGCGCCCTTGGCCTGGGACTCCCACGCCCCAACGATCAGCCCGTCCTGTTCCAGCACGCGCAGGGCGGGGTAGAGCGTACCTTCCCGCAGGTGCAGTGCGCCGTCGCTCAGCCGCTCCACCTCGCGGGCAATGGCGTAGCCGTGGCGCGGGCCTTTGCCCAGTACGGCCAGGACCAGGGCGGGCAGGTCGCCCTTGGCGAGTTCGCGTCTCATGCTGTACCTCTCATTTCTATGTTTATGTTATAGATTATACACAGATGTAAGAGGTATGTCAAGCGGTGACAAAATAAGCCCCGCGTGGGGACGCGGGGCTTTAACGGAGCGGCAGAATGGGTCCGCCTGCCTAAGAAGCCAGTTTGGCGGACTGGTCGGTCTTCTCCCAGGCGAACTCGGCATGGCCGAAGTGGCCGTTCTTGGCGGTCTGCGAATAGATCGGGCGCGTCAGGTCGAGCATCTGGATGATGCCGCGCGGGGTCAGGTCAAAGTGGGCGCGGACGCGGCGGCTGATCTCGTCCTCGGGGATGGTGGCCGTGCCGAAGGTCTCTACTAAGACAGAGACGGGTTCGGCGACGCCGATGGCGTAGGCGAGCTGGATTTCGACCCGGTCGGCCAGGCCCGCCGCGACGATGTTCTTGGCGATGAAGCGGGCGGCGTAGGCCGCCGAGCGGTCCACTTTGGAGGGGTCCTTGCCCGAAAACGCCCCGCCGCCGTGGCGGGCGTAGCCGCCGTAGGTGTCCACGATGATCTTGCGGCCCGTCAGGCCGGTGTCGGCCTGCGGCCCGCCGATCACGAAGATGCCCGTCGGGTTGACGTGGTAGGTGATGTCATGGGTGACGTACTGGTCGTAGTCGGCCAGCACGGGCCGGATGACGTGCTCCATGACTAGGCGCTGGACATCGGGCTGCTTCAACTCGGGGTCGTGCTGGGCCGAAAGCACGATGGTGTCGATGGAGCGGGGCTTGTCCGTCGAGGGGTCATAGGCGACCGTCACCTGCGATTTGGCGTCGGGGCGCAGGCCCATCTCGCCGCCCCGCCGGACCTGGGCGTAGCGGGCGGTGAGCTGGTGGGCGATGGTGATGGGCAGCGGCATCAGCGCGGGCGTCTCGTTGCAGGCGAACCCGAACATCATGCCCTGGTCGCCCGCGCCCTGGGCCTTGTCGCCCTTCGCGCCGGCGTCCACGCCGACGGCGATGTCGGGCGACTGGCGCTGGAGGGCGACCATGACGCCCGTGGTGTCGCCGTCGAAGCCGTACTCGACTTTGGTGTAGCCCGCGTCTTTGACCGCCTGGCGGACGACGTCGGGGATCTCGACGTAGCCCTGGGTGCTGACCTCGCCGGCGATCACGGCCAGGCCGCGCGTGAGCAGGGTCTCGACGGCGACGCGGCTCCCCGCGTCCTGGCGCAGAAGCTCGTCGAGGATCGCGTCGCTGATCTGGTCTGCCAGCTTGTCGGGGTGGCCCTCCGAAACGGACTCGGAGGTAAACAGTTTGACGTCGGGCATGGTGTCGCTTCCTTTGCTGGCTGAGTGGCGCAAGGATAGCAGGCACGGAGGGGAGACTCAAGATTCGTCAAGAGAGGTTCCGTCGAGAACAGTACCGTCAAGAACAGTGCCGTCAAGACGGTGCGGGCGGGGGTGAGAGACAAGAACAGTCGTCGTCACGCCGGCATCTCAACTCTTGCGCGCCTGGCTTATGATCGCGTGTAAAAGCTCATAAGCCATCGCGCCGGATTTAGCACCTGCCCAGACGTTACCGCCGGGGTGGTTGTTGTGGTTTCATCGGGCCGTGTCCCTCCGCCACTCTTGAGTTTCGATCCTCGCCCGCCGGAGCGGGCGCAAATCGTGCGCTGCTATGCAGTTGTCGGGGTGATAATAGCACAGCCGCCGCGCGCTTGTCAACCCGCACGGCCCGCAGACAGGCCGCAGAGAGTCAAGGCAGACAGGCAAAAAACTTGCTCAGAAAGCTCCGGGCATCAGAGAAAGATACTGCGGCGCGGGTCGTGCCGTCGGGGTGAGAAACCGAATTGCGAAACTGGCGTGTCTTCTGTGCGTTGTCTCGAATATCATCCGGGATGCGCCAGATAGAAGCCGCGCGGTTGATCGTGTCATAAATGTTTTTGGGCACAGGTCGGTGGCGTGGATCATTCGCCTCCAGATACGGCCTGAGAACGCCTTCGAATTCGGAGAACAGGCGCATGATGTAGGTGGTTTCCAGGCTCCCCTCTGCCCGGTCCAACTTGGCATGGCCTGGCAAACTGGCATCTTGAAGTGACTGAACGACGGCCTGGCGCACCGCCAGATAGTTCTCGTCCACCACCACCAGCGGCTTCACTTGCAGGTAGCTCACTAGGCCTTCAACAGACCTTCCGCCAGCGTCAAGAAAGTCTCCTGGCTCCACGGCTGCGGCCAGTCCAGGCCGGACTCCGTTCGCACGACCCATTCCAGCGGGCGGTCTTTGCCGCGCGGCTTATGTAGCAGCATCACGCGGAACAAGCTCGGCCAGGCGTACAAGTCCACCCGCCCTTGCGCGCCTACCGTCCCGCGTGCAATCGGCTCCAGAAGCAGACGCCCTTGCGGCGCATAGAGTGTCAGCACTGGCACTCGGTAGGCCCCGCCGACCACCTCTTCGGCAAGCTCTGTTTCCGCCCGCTCCACGCGCCAGCCACGCGCCGCGCCCTGCTGCTCCGCCCAAGCCTGCACCTCATCCGCAAGAGCCGCGGTGTCACGCTCCCAGTTGTGGCGGCTCTGCGCCATGCGCATCTCCAAATCTGCCACCTGCTCTTTGGTCAATGTGAGTGTCATGGTCTTATATTACCTCGATTTGTCTTCCGCTCAGGCCTGGGCGTCACTTCCCGAACCGCTTGGCAGCCCGTTCCAGCGCCTCGCAGATGCGCGGCCCGTCGCCGCGCTTGCGCTCGCGGGCCTTGTCCAGCGGCGTGATCCACATCCAGCCTTCCGGCGTCGGGTCAGCCCCGGCGCTTAGAAGCGGTTCCACCATCTCCAGAGTCCCGTTCGACGCCGCCGTGCGCAGGGCCGTATGTCCGATCTCCGACGCATTGTGCGCGCTGACCTCCGCCCCGGTTTCCGGCAGACGCCGGGCGATCTGGACATTCCCCGCTTCCACAGCGATCATAAGCGGCGTCCGGTCAACACGGTGCAACCAATCCAGCGCGACCGCGCCCCCGTGTTCTAACAAGAGTAGGACTTACGCAGTTGACTTGGGCTGTTTCTCGGGTTCATACTGCGCTTGATGAACGCGCCCAAAGTCTCAGACGTTGACTACATCCAGTTCCTGATCGCCGCCCAGCGGGTCTACACCTGCACCGAGGCCGCCCGCTGCGTGACGGGAGGCAGCCGCTCAATTCGTACAGGCTGGGCGATGGCTTCCACCATAGCTCGTTTGCGGCATAGATCAAACCGTAATAGTCCGATTATCCGATCCAGACAGCAGGCAGAGCTACCATGAAGGAAGCATCACGGCTTGGCGATAGGTACATCCGCTTTCCCATTTTGGCTCTGGCGGGACTGAACTTTTTGGATAAAAGCCAAGATCGCGGTCTCAACTTCCGTATCACCAATTTCCTTTTCAATCGCCAGTGCCTGCTGTAAATAGGTCAGCGCCTTGTCGTACTGGCTCAGGCTATTGTAAGCTGCCCCGATGTTGCCAAGCGTCACCGCCTCGCCTGCTCTGTCACCGACCCGTCTCTGGATGTGCAGTGCCTGCTGGTAGTAGGTCAGCGCCTTGTCGTACTGACTTAGACTGTCGTAAGCTGATCCGATGTTGTTTACTTCCGTAGCAGCATCCTTTGGCCGTGCGGTTTTGTCGTAAGCATAGGCTGCCTTGTATTCAGCAATGGCCGATGCCCATTGATACTTGGCCTCCAGCGTTTCCGCACGGGCATAATGCGCGTCCGCATCTTTGGCAGAGATCGCCTTGGGCACAGATGGTGACTGTGCTGACAGCGATGGGCAAACGCAAAGCAGGCCCAGTACCGCCAAAGTGGGAAGGTGAAACTGACGGGCAGTGGTCAGGAAACGAGGTGACATAACAGGGTACCTTTCGTGAAGCGATGATACATTTAGGAGTTACGCAGTTGAGCTTGAATTGCGCTCCAAATGACCTCAGACTTCTCTGAAAATGGGTTCGACTGCGTAACTCCTAAAGAGATTGATCATCGGTAGGTTGACGTCTTCTGCCGCCGCGTGGAGGGAAGATAATTCTGCTTCTGCTTCCGCCGCGACGCTCGCCCCGGCTTCAAGCAGAGGACGCGCCAGGTCCACGTGGCCGGCAAAGACGGCCCAGAACAGTGCCGTACTCCCAGACCCGTCAATGGGCGGCACATGATCTGGGTCGGCCCCTTCCGCGAGGGCCTGCTGGACCAGGTCAATGCCCTTCTCGGCTATCGCCTCGTGCGGGAACTCATCCCGGTCCATTTCCTCCAAAGCCTTCTGGCACGTCCACTCCCAAGGTCTTCACCAAAAACGCCCAGCGGTCGGCGGCTTCTTCGATGACTTTGGCGGTGGGCTTGCCGGCCCCATGCCCGGCGCGGGTCTCGATGCGGATCAGGGCCGGGGCCTGTCCGCCTTGGGCGGCCTGCAAGGCGGCGGCGAACTTGAAGGAGTGGGCGGGGACCACGCGGTCGTCGTGGTCGCCGGTCGTGACCAGCGTGGCGGGGTAGGCCGTGCCGGGCGCTAGATTATGCAGGGGGGAGTAGGCCAGCAGGTACGCGAAGTCTTCGGCGTTGTCCGAAGAGCCGTAGTCGGACGTCCAGGCCCAGCCGATGGTGAACTGTTGGAAGCGCAGCATGTCCAGGACGCCCACGGCGGGCAGACAGGCCCCGAACAGGTCCGGGCGCTGGGTCAGGCACGCGCCGACCAGTAGCCCGCCGTTGGAGCCGCCGCCGATGGCGAGATTGGGGGGGGACGTGTATTTGCTGTCAATCAGCCACTCGGCGGCAGAGAGGAAGTCGTCGAAGACGTTCTGCTTTTTGTCCCGACGCCCCGCGTCGTGCCACGCCTGGCCGTACTCGCCGCCGCCGCGCAGGTTCGCGACGGCGAAGACGCCGCCCATTTCCAGCCAGGCCGCCACGGCGGGGCTGAACGAGGGCGTCAGCGAGACATCGAAGCCGCCGTAGCCGTACAGGTACGTCGGGTTCTGGCCGTCCAGCGTCAAGCCCTTCTTGTGGGTGAGAAAGAGGGGGATGCGCGTCCCGTCTTTGCTAATGTAGAAGACGCGCGTGGTCTCAAAGTCATCCTGGGCGAAGTCCACGGTGGGGCGGCGGAAAACGGTGCTCTGGGCCGTGGGGATGTCGTAGCGGTAGATGGCAGCGGGGGACGTGTAGCTGGTGAACGAGTAGAACGTCTCGGTCTGGGCGCGCTTGCCGCCGAAACCGCCCGCCGTCCCCAGGCCGGGCAGGTCCACGGTGCGCTGGAGCGCGCCGTCCAGCGCGAACACTTTGACCAAGGTAGCGGCATCCTGGAGATAAGCGGCGATGAACCGCTGGCCGACGAGGCTGACGCCTTCCAGAGTCTCGTCGGCCTCGGGGATGACCTCGCGCCATTGCGCCGGGTCGGGGTTTGCGGTGTCGATGGCGACCACGCGCCCGCGCGGGGCATCGCTGTCGGTGCGGAACCAGAACACGCCCCCGTCGTTGCCGAGAAAGCTGTACGAGGCGTCGAAGCCGTCCAGCAGCGGGACCACGGGCGCGTCGGGCGTCGCCAAGGGCTTGAAGTAGACGCGGTTCTTGCGCTCGGTCCCCTGCCGGATGGAGATGATCAAATACTGGCCGTCCTCGGAGACGTACCCGCCGAAGCCCCACTCTTTCTCGTCGGGCCGCTCGTAGACCAGTGTGTCGGCACTCTGGTCCGTCCCCAGCGCATGGAAGTAGAGCTTCTGGAAGTAGTTGGCCTGCTGAAGCTCTTCGCCCGCGCGCGGGGCGTCGTAGCGGCTGTAGTAGAACCCCGAGCCGTCCCTGGCCCAGGACGCGCCCGAAAACTTGACCCAGCGCAGATGGTCGGTGCGGTCTTCGCCCGTCTCCACGTCGCGGACGTGCCACTCGGTCCAGTCCGAGCCGGCCGCCGACAGCCCGTAGGCCAGATAGTTGCCGTCCTCGCTGACCGCCGACCCGGCCAGGGCCACCGTCCCGTCGGCGGAGAGCGTGTTGGGGTCGAGCAGGACGCGCGGGGCGGCGTCCAGCGTCTCGGCGACGTACAGGACGCCCTGATTTTGCAGGCCGTCGTTGCGCCCGTAGAAGTAGCGCCCGCCCTGGAGCGACGGCGTCCCGTAGCGCTCAAAGTCCCAGAGCCTGGTCAGCCGCTTTTGGATCGCCGCGCGGGCGGGAATCTGCTCCAGAAAGCCGAACGTCAGCGCGTTCTCGGCCTCGACCCAGGCCCGCGTTTCGGGCGAGTCGGGGTCTTCCAGCCAGCGGTACGGGTCGGCGACGACGGTGCCGTGGTAATCGTCGGCCTGCTCCGACCGGCGGGCTTGGGGGTAGGCGAAGGGGGCGGCTGATGGGTTGGGTGAAGAACTGCTCATGGGGCGCAGTTCGGCGGTGAAGGGTGGGTTTCCTGCCCCATGACGCCCGAGAGTTGGGTGTCAGGGGGCGGAAGGCTCCCGCAGACGGGCGCGGAAACCGGCCTGCTGGAAGTGGTGGTCGCAGGCGAGGGCATCCGTCAGGCCGAGGCTTTCCATGATGACAAAGGAGGCACAGTCGGTCAGGCCCCACTGCTTGTCGCGGAAACGCTCGTATCGGAGCAAAGCCGCCTCAAACAAAGCCTCGGTGAACGGGAGGACGCGGACGGCCTGTGATTGGCGCAGGCTCCGCACGAGGCCGATTGCCTTCCGGCGGTATGTCGGGCCGAAGTCAGCGACATGGTTGAGCAGCTCGGTCAGCACCATCTCCGTCATGACGATCTCCAGTGCTGCCACGGACCGCGCGAGGGCGACGGCTTTCAAGTGAAGCGCGTCGTCCTCGTCCACGGTCGCGATCCAGTAGCCGGCGTCCGCAAAGACCGCTCTCATGCCGCGGCCTCCGGCAGTTCCACCCTCGGGGTACCATATAGGTAATGCTTGTAGTTGATGGAGCCGTCGTGGGGGACGTGGGCGCGGTCTTCGGCAGGTATTTCCACGGCATCAAGTTCGGCGATGATCTCCCACAGAGGTTTGGCCGCAGGGGCGTCATTTGCCGGAGCCGGGTCGGATACGCCAGGCAACACCGGATCGAGCAAGCGCCGCCGCGCCCAATCTTCTAGTCCAAGTCCTTCGGTTTCTGCTTCCTTCTGGAGCCGGGCTTGCTCGTCCGGCTGCAATTCGATCTCTAGGGTTGCCATGCCCCCATGATACCCTAAAAAACAAAGCCGCCGAAAAACAAAGCGGCCTAGCTGTCGCGCTCGACGATGTAGTGGGCGAGGGCGCGCAGGGGGTCGGCGGAGGGGCCGAAGCCGTGCAGGGCGGCGAGGGCGGCGTCCGAGGCGCGGCGGGCGAGGGCGCGCGAGGCGGGGACGCCGAGAATCTTGGGGTAGGTGGCCTTGTCCTGCTTCAGGTCGCTGCCCAGGGGCTTGCCCAGCTTGTCGGCGTCGCCCTCCAAGTCCAAGATGTCGTCGGTGATCTGGAAGGCGAGGCCGGTCTGCGTGCCGTAGGCGTACAAAGCGCGCTCCTGGGCGGGTGTCGCGCCGCAGAGCCGCGCGCCTGACAGCAGCGACGCCAGCAGCAGCGCGCCGGTCTTGCGGGCGTGGATGGACGCCACGGCGGCCTCGTCCAAGTCGTCCCGGCCCTCGCCCTCGATGTCCGAGACCTGACCGCCGACCATGCCGCGCGTCCCCGACGCCCGCGCGACCATCTGCAAGACGTCCAAAACGCGGGCCGCGTCGCAGTGCAGGCGGCACTCGCCGGCCAGGTCGAAGGCCAGGGCCAGCAGGGCGTCGCCCGCCAGGATCGCCATCGCCTCACCGTAGACGACGTGAGCGGTGGGGCTGCCGCGCCGCAGGTCGTCGTCGTCAATGGCCGGCAGGTCGTCGTGGATCAAGGAGAACGTGTGGATGCACTCGACGGCGCAGGCCATCGGCAGCACCCAGGCCGCCTCGCCCCCGACGGCCTCGGCCCCGGTGAAGACGAGCAGGGGGCGCAGGCGCTTGCCGCCGCAGAAGAGCGAGTAGCGCATAGCCTCGTGCAGCCGGGGCGGCAGGGCGTCGGCGGCGGGCAGCAGGGCGTCCAGCGCGTCGTCCACCAGGGCGCGGTGCGCGAACGTGTAGGCGGCGAGGTCGAAGGTCATAGGGAAGCCTGAAAGGCCGAGTCGGCGGCGCGGAGGGTGTTCCGCAGGAGCATGGCGATGGTCATGGGGCCGACACCGCCCGGCACGGGCGTGATCGCCGATGCCACTTCCGAAGCACCCGCGTAGTCCACGTCGCCGACGTCATGGGCCGTGCCTTCGATGCGGTTGTAGCCGGCGTCCAGAACAACCGCGCCGGGCTTGATCATGTCCCGCGTGATCATCCCGGCCTTGCCGACGCAGGCGCAGAGGATGTCCGCCTGACGGGTGATCTCGGCCAGGTCCGGAGTCCGCGAGTGGCAAATGGTCACCGTGGCGTTCTCAGCCAGCAGCAGCAGGGCCAGCGGCTTACCTAAAATCACGCTGCGCCCGACGACGACCGCATGACGGCCCACGAGGGGCAGATCGTAGCGGCGCATCAGCTCGATCATCCCACCCGGCGTACACGCCTGGAACGCGGGCAGGCCCGCGACCAGCCGGCCCAGCGAGATCGGCGCGATGCCGTCCACGTCCTTGGCCGGGTCCATCAAGGACAGCAGGGCCGGCTCGTCCATGTGGGGCGGGAGCGGGTGCTGGACCAGGATGCCGTGCACGGACGGGTCGGCGTTCAGCGCCAGCAGACGGTCCGTGACCTCGGCCTGCGAGGCGTCGCGGGTGAAGGGGAACGTCCGCGAGCCGATGCCGGCGCGGGCGCAGGCGCGCTCCTTCATGGCGATATAGGTGACCGAGGCGGGGTCGTCGCCGGCTAAAATTGCGGCCAGGGTGGGCACGACGCCGGTCCTGGCCGTCAGCGCCTTCGCCGCCGCGCCTACTTCCGTGCGGATCGTCTTAGCTGTGGCGGTGCCGTCGAGGATGAGGGGTGTGGTCATAACGAGTTTATCTAATTGATCTTATCTCTGTCGTTTTTCTTCCGAGAAGGCTTCGAGAGGCTATAGGGGACGACAATCAAACCCCAAGCCATCACAACTGCGGCTGCCAACACGGGGTTTATGGGGTGTTGCTGCTTGGCTAAACTTTTCTGACTTCCCAACAGGACACAACCCCACAGGCAGCAGGACACCATCAGGTAAGAGCCGCTTTTGAGGCAGATCGCCAGGACTCTGCCGAACCGCCCAGGCGGGAAAGAGAGGGTCGGGCGACAGACGAAGTAGAAGACGAAGGCCGCAAAAATCAAGATAAGAATAATCGTCGGGGTATTGACTACGCCGGGATAACGCTCGACCAGAGCCGTCAGTTCATCCATCGTTTTGCCCATCCCCATCGCGCACTTCACGCCCTAGCCAGCCGAGTTGGAATGCTACGGCACTGAAGAGAGGGGGGAGGACGACCAGCAGCGTCCAAAAACCCGCCATGATCCACGGGCGCATCGGCATAGAAAAGGCAACGCCGTGCTTGCTGATTCCCGGAAGGCTGGCGTCTACTGGCGTCCCATGACATAAAGCAACCCAGTAAGGAAGTCCATAGCCGAAGACCGCGAGGACGGAGAACGGACACAACACGAAGATGTAAAGGATGGGCGGCTTTTCGCTTCGCCCAAACGGAGTAATCAGCCAGGTCGCATAGGAAATTGCTATTCTGTGCAGCACCGGCTTCGCCTCCTGCCCCCGCCGTCCAGAAGTCCATCACGATCCCGGAATTGGGGCCTACGGGGACACGCGGCTTGTCAAGTGACTGACGGCACTTCAATCGGGCGGGCGTTGAATTTCCCAGCCTGTTTCCTTTTCCAACGCCCATTTTACCCGATGACCTGCCGCATCCGCATCCCTACGCCTGCCTCCAGGGCGGGGGCGGCCAGGTGGCGGGGACATCGGGCAGGGCGAGCGGGGTGCCATTCTGGACACTGCGGAGGTGGGCGCGGGCGGTCTCCAGGAAGGCCTGAGCCAGCGCGGGTGTCTCAAAAGCGCGCGTCGGGACGAACAGGGCGAAGCGCGGTCCCAGAAACAGGGCGATGACGTGCGCGTCTTCGGCGATCTCGGTCAGGTGGGTCCAGGCCACGCGCGTCTCGATCACGCTGCTCTGCTGCCGCACCCCCTCCGGGTGCAGCGAGAGCGTGTGCAGGCCCAGCGCGCCGGGCCGGGCTTCCGTCTGGGCGACAACCGCCCGCCGCTGCGCCCAGCGCATCAGGGCGATCCACCCGCCGAGCAGGGCGGCCACGGCCAGCGCGTAGAGCACCGGCGACAGATGCAGGAAGTACAGGTCGAGCGCGAAGATGGCCGGCACGAAGACGATCCGCAGCAGGCCCTGACGCCGCAGGCCGGGGAGGCGCTTGACGGCGAACGTGTTGTAGCGCACGTAATCCATGCGCTCCAGCGAGTAAGTAACTTCCATCGTCCTGCTTACCCCAGCGGCAGCGGCCCGAAGGCGGGCAGGGACGCGCCCGACTCGTCCGTGATGTTGCAGTAGGGGTCGAAGCCATGCCCGTACCAGAGAAACAGGCCGGCGGGATGGAAGGCCTCGTTCAGCCGCAGGACGGCGTCCGCACCGTCCAGAGTCGTCTTGTAGATCAGGGACTTCTCGGCCCCCGCCGCGTCGCGCAGGCTGAAGCCGGCGGGACGGCCCGTTGCTTGAAGGCAGCCCTCGACGTTGGCGAACGAGACGCGCAGGCGGTTAAGGTCCCGGTCCCACGCCGCGCCGGCCAGGGCGGGGGCGGGATGGCCCAGGGCGATGCGGGCCAGCCGCCGCCCCAGGGCGCGGAGGCCCGCCGTGTCGATGTGGATGGCGTCGTCCAAGCCCAGGTCGATGGCCGAGGCCATGCCCACGTCCGGCAGCGACCGGGACAAAAGCCGCTGGGCCTCGCGGACGGCGTTCCAGCCGTCCACGCCCTCGGTCGACGGGTCCTGGACGAACGGCCCGAGCTGCACGAAATAAAACGGCAGAGCGGGCCGGCTCAAATCTGCGCGGAAGGAGCGCACCAGATCGGTCATGCGGGCCGTGTAAAGCGGGGCGTCGGCGGGGTTCGCGTCGGACTCGCCCTGATACCACAAGATGCCCGCGACCTTGCCGCCGACGGCTCGGACCCGCTCCAGGGTCGCGCCGTAGAGCGAGCCGCCGCCCTGGCCCTTGCGGGCGGGGTCCCACTGCTGCATGGACGTCCCGCCGTGCGCGGCGGGGATCAGGCCGACGGGGACGCCGTCGGCCTCGACGAGGGCGCGGGCGAAGGCCAGCCCCAGGCCGGACCCTTTGAGGCGGTTGGGGTCACGCGGCGGGGTTGATCGGGGCATCGGCTGGCCGTTGATGGCGTGGTGGACCGCGCGCGGCGATTCGCCCAGCCAGTGCAGCGGCTCCTCGGCGGGTGCCCACTGCTCGCGGGACTGGAACGAGTGGACGCGCGGGTGGGGCGGCTCGACGTCTGCGAGGTCCCCCACCCCCTCCATGTTGCTCTGCCCGGCCAGCACCCACAGGTCGCCGACCAGGACGTTCACCCCGTCAACATCGTGCGGCCCGCCCGCGCTGAGTTCCACCGTTCTGCCCGCGTCGGTCGTCACCCGCGCCAGGCCGTCGGCGTCCCGCTGCAATACTTGGTGCTCTTGAAGGGTCATTTCGATTCGTCGTCCTCACTGGTAGAAAGATCGTCGGAAAAATTGAGGTGCATCTTGCTCGCCGTCGGCACCGTCTGCCCTTTGTACTTGCTGCCCAGACCCGGCGAGCCGTAGGGCCGGTCGGCGGGCGTGCTCATGGCAAAGAACGAGATCTGCCCCACCTTCATGCCGGGATACAGGCGGATGGGCAGGTTGGCGACGTTGGACAGCTCCAGCGTGATGTTTCCGTCGAATCCGGGATCGATATACCCTGCGGTCGCGTGGACGATCAGCCCCAGCCTGCCCAAAGACGACTTGCCTTCTAGACGACTGACCAGGTCGTCGCCCAATTTTATCCGCTCCACGGTGTTGCCCAGGATGAACTCGCCGGGGTGGACGATGAACGGGTCGTCGCCCTCCACCGTCACCATCTCCGTCAGGTCTTCCTGCCGGGCGCGCGGGTCGATGCACGAGTGCTTATAATTGCGGAAGACCAGAAAGCGGTTGTCGAGCCGGATGTCATAGCTGGCAGGTTGAATCTGGTCCTCATCGTAAGGGGTGACGACGATGCGCCCCGAGGCGATGCTCTCTTTGATGCTGCGGTCGGAAAGGATCATGGCGTCGGCTCCCTCTGCCGCGGGCTACTCGACATTGGGGTAGCCGATGTCCACGGTGTTGTATCCCCCGTGTATGCGGACGCTCTCGGTCCCGGTCAGGCACCTGCCGTTGAGGTGCGCCCACTTGGCGTCGCCCGCGCCCCGGAAGTACACCGGCAGCCCACGAGGTGAAAGCAGGGCGATGTGGTAGACCGTGTCCGGGTGCGCGATCTCACCCGACCGGGGAGTCGGATTGCCCCCAGGCGTCGCCCGTGCGGTCGAAGACGACGGCGATGTGCGGGCGCTTGCCGCCGGCATACGAAAGCACTGGCCGCCCCCCGTGCCCGCCCGCGGGGGCAGCCGGGAGGGAGGCACACGTGAAAGACAGCAGCGCGGCGGCCCAGGCGGAGGGTACGCGTTTCACGGGGAGGCGTCTCCGGGGGCGGGCGGAGTCAGCGGCTTCTTCAGCCAGAGGAAGCGCGGGCCGGACATGTCCGGGACGGCCTCAAACCCGGCGGCGCGGGCGCAGGCAACGGCAGGGGCGTCGTCGCGGCCCACGCGCAGCCAGACTTCGGGGTAGGGGCGGGCCTCGGCCAAAAACGCGCACAGGCGCGACAGCAGCGCCCGGCCCACGCCGGTCGCGCGGACGTCGGGGGCGACCAGCAGGTGCTGAATCTCGACGTCCTGCTCGACGACGTCCTCGACGACCTCCCCGTAGGCCACTAAATCGCCGTCGCGGCGCAGGGTGAAGGCGTAGTCCGCCTCGTAGGTCCAGGCCGCGACCTGGCCGGCGGTCAGCGGGTCGCCCGCGCCGGACAGGGCCAGCACGTCCTGGGGCGACTCGGCCCAGGCGGCGACGGTCTCGGCCTCGGGCAGGGCGAACGGGCGCAGCTCGAACACGGGCGGACGGAAGGCGGGCGGGTCAGGCATCACCGCCCCTGTCTGTTTCCATTTCTTTTTGGGGCGCGTCGCCGCGCGGCTGGCGGGCGAGTGCGCCCAGGACGCCGTTGACGAAGCGGCCCGACTCGGCGGTGCTGTACTTTTTGGCGAGTTCGACGGCCTCGTTGACCACGGCGGCCACGGGCGATTCGGGCTGGAAGAGCAGCTCGAAAGCGGCCAGGCGCAGGATGCTGCGGTCCACGGCGGCCTGCCGGTCCGGCGTCCAGTCCGGCGTCAGCGCCCGGATGCGCGTGTCTAGATCGCGCAGGTGGGCCAGTGTTCCGCGTACCAGCGCCTCGCAGAACTCGCGGTTCGCGCCTTCCAGCTTGGACTGGGCCAAAGCCTCGCCGACCACCTCATCGGGCGGCTGCTTGCCGACGTCGATCTGGAACAGCATCCGCAGGGCCAGCTCGCGCGCCTCGCGGCGCGTGTTGCGGTCCTCGCCGTGCGCGCCGCGTCCGCCGGGCTTTTGTGCGCCGCTCGTTCCGCTGTGGGGGGGATCAGGTGTCATCGCGGGGGTATTGTACCCGAACGGTGCGGGCGTTTCGGCCCCGCGCTTTCGGACCCACGCCGGCCCGGCGGGTGCTTCGGACGCGCCGCCAGCGCATCGGCGGCGGCTCGCGCAGGGCGAGCAGCAGGCCCGCCCCCAGAGCCATGCCCAGGAACAGGCACCCCGCGGCGTAGCCGTCATCGGGGTGCATCGCCTCGGGCGCGAAGTGGGCCTGTTTATAGAGGGCGACGGCGGTGAAATGGGCGAAGCCGGCCAGGCACACGGCCAGCCCCAGCCCGAAGGCCAGAATCGGCACGAGATGCGCCACGCCGTTCAAACGGGGCGGCGGCCTGCGGCGCTTGGCGCGGGGGCGGAGTCTTCTGGGTTCGGTTATGATTTCGGTCACGGAAGGGGTCTGCAAGGCGTGATTGTAGCACCTGACGCGGGCGGCGTCTACGGCAGCATCGGTTCACAGCAGCATCAATCACAGCAGCATTAACAGGTTGCAATGTTCGGGAGGATATGCTATAATCCGTCTGCCCCGACAAAGGCGGTCGCGGACAGTTGGCTCAGTGGTAGAGCACTTCCTTCACACGGAAGGGGTCACAGGTTCGAATCCTGTACTGTCCATCGCTACCAGAGCAGGGCTGAAAAGCTTTGCTCTGGGTCATCCCTCTTCCTTCCCGCTCCCATCTCCCGTTGTGCAGCCCCCGACTCCTTTGGGGCTGAGATGGTGCCATTCGCCGACCCCGAACATCTTCTCAAGTCGCGGGGTTCTCTCTGTGCTGCTGCCTGTCCGCAGGATGATCGGGGAAGTGAATGGTTTACGAGTGCGACGAGTGCTGCGCGGCCCTGCCCGCCGACGTGACGGCCTGCCCCCGATGCGGCGAGGCCTTCGATGAACCCGTGCCCTTGGACGCCACCCTGCCCCGGCGCGGGTTCAGGGCCGTCGGCCCGCCGCCCACCATCGTCCTCGGCGGCCCCCCCGCCGCGGCGCTTTCGCGGGACGCGGCTGCGCGGCCCCCTTTCTCTTCCCCTCCCCCCGCGCCTTTCCCTCCCCCCATGCCGCGCGAGGTCGTCTACCTGCAAGAGCCGGGCGCGACGGTTACCATCACCCACGCCGTCCTCGGGGGCAGGACGTATGCCCTGGCGAACATCACGTCGGTCTCGCTGGCGACGGTCCCGCCTGACCGCCGCAGCGGGTACATCGCCGCCATGCTGGGGGCGATCTCCCTGGCCCTCGGTGCCCTCCTCGTGTCCACCGTCGGCGTCATCGTCGGCGTCTCGCTGCTCGTCCTGGCGTGGGGCATCTTGGCACAAAAAAAGGCCAAGCACCTGGTCAGAATCGGCACCGCCTCGACCCAGCTAGACGCCCTCTGCTCCCATGACCTCACCCACGCCCGCCGGATCGTCAGCGCCCTGAACCAGGCCCTCGCCATGCGCGGCTGACGGGTCGCTGGGGAGGAACCGCTCCTACACCACTGCCGGCGACACCTATCCTTACTTACCCTCAGCAGGGTGGGTTAAGGAACAGCATCTAAGTCATCAATTCATAATGAAGGTATCGGCTGTGGCCGCAGAAAGGTAGCTGACAACTATGTCTCTCAATTTAGGAACCACCAAAGACATCGCAACCATCGCCGGACCTCTCATTTCTGTGGCCTCCCCGCTTACTGCTGCTGTCGTTGAAACTTGGCTAAAGCCTAAGCTGGCAGACTTCTTCAAGAAAAGGAAGAACGAGGATGCGGTTATTGAACAATCGCTGGTCAATAAGTTTCAGGAGTATTTAGACCGAGTTTATGATCGCCATTCCCATATCACTAGCGTAGCGTTCGATAACCGGCCAAAAATTCTCGATGATCTTTATGTGCCATTGACTGTTGTGACGGAGGGAGAGCGTTCCGAAAAACAGCAAGCGGTTCAGGTCAAAGATTTCTCACAAGAGTTGCTCCCCAAGTGTCAGCGCGTTCTAATCACCGATACCGGGGGTATGGGGAAATCCACGCTGATGAAATTTCTTTTCATCTCCTGCATCCGCGCGAACGCAGGTATTCCAATTTTCATTGACTTGCGGCAATTGTCAGAGGAGAAGACCATCATTGAGACGATTTGTGACGAACTTAACCCTATAGACGAAGAATTTGATACAGATTTTGTTCTTAAGCTGGTGCGCCGGGGCGACTTCATTTTCTTCTTTGATGGTTATGATGAAATCTCACTTGATTGCAGGGATGTAGTAACAAAAGATATTCAAAACTTTATCTCGAAGGCACGAGCTAATCTCTTCGCTATGACCTCTCGGCCTGAAGACGCTCTTGCCTCCTTTAGTAGCTTCACGCGGTACACGATCCGTCCCTTAGAGCTGGAGGAAGCGTTTGAACTTATCCGAAAGTGTGATTCCTATGGTCCGCGAGCAGAGCAACTGATTGGAAAATTAGTAGGGGACACTTTACGTCAGGTTCACGAGTTCCTCACCAATCCCCTTCTTGTTTCACTCCTGTACCGCGCGTATGAACATAAGCCGACGATTCCGTTTCGGAAGGACACGTTCTACCGACAAGTCTACGATGCCTTGTTCGAGACCCATGACTACACAAAGCCTGGAGCATTCGCAAGGGAGAAGCGATCCAAGCTAGGTGTTGACGATTTCCATCGTGTCCTAAGAAGGTTAGGATATATTACGCTTCCAAAAGGCATCGGCTACACGAAAGACGATCTTCTAGCTTACGTCACAGAAGCGAAGAAGTCATGCCCTGGCATTGACTTCAAGGAGAGTGACTTCCTGAAAGATTTGCTGACGAGCGTTCCTCTTTTTGTCGCAGAAGGTGACTATCACCGATGGAGTCATAAATCTCTCCAGGAATACTTCGCAGCGCAATTCATTTGTTCAGATGCCAAAGGGTCACAAGGGAAAATTCTCCGCCAAATGCGGGATAGTAAAAAGTTCGCGTTCTACCTTAATGTGCTTGACCTTTGTTGCGACATCGACTACAAAACGTTCCGAGACACCATAGTCTATGACCTCCTTAACGATTTCATGGGTCATATGAAAACAAGCTACGCGGCATACGATGGTGTTGTTGACACAGGGGATCTCAACCGCCGCCGAGGATACTGTTTTGATCGGCAGATTGTCCTAATACCACCTGGCCCTATTGAAGCCTCAAGTGTGTTCGCTGAGGCTGAAGCAATTATCAGACAAGAACATCAAACTCCAGCCGGTTCAGAAAAGATTGGTAATAAAACGACAACAAGATTTGGGGGGTGGCATCCTGAAAACGGCGGTGCATATGGAGTAACAACTCCATCTTATCGGATTGCAGTCATTTTGCTTCAAAAACACCATGACATCGTTCAAAGTTCATCCCTACACCGATTTCGGCAACCACTGGATCAACTGTGGTCCACTTTTCTGCCAGATAGTAAGCCGCTTCTCGTAGACGAAGACCCAAAATCTCCGTTGAACGAGCCGACCCAATTTTCGAGTGCCAACCAGTTGATTCGGCAAACTTCTGCGCCAATGCCTCTTTTCAACTACAGGAAGTGTGTACAACTTTTGCGCGAAATTGACGATGATCTTCAAAGGGAAAACAAAGACGATTACCTTGTCTCTGACATCTAAGTTTGAGCGGGGGCATGGCAAAGCATGGGCCTAAGCGCCGAACTCGCCGACCCGATTGTCGTCATCACCGCCGTGGGGCGGGACCGGCCCGGCATCATCGCCGCGCTGGCGCAGGCCGTCTACGACCTGGGCGGGAACCTGGACGACGCGACGATGACGCGGCTGCACGGGGCGTTCGCGGCGATGGTGGCCGCGCGCCTGCCGCCGGGCCGGACGCTGGACGACGCCCGCGCCGCGCTGGCCCCCGTGGCGTCCGCGCTGGGGCTGACCCTGGCGGTGCAGGCCGTGCCGGACGCCCGCACCGACGCGCCCGCCGACGCGCTGCTGACGGTCTACGGGGCCGACAAGCCGGGCATCGTCCACCAAGTCACGCAGGCCCTGGCCGCGCACGGGGTCAACATCACCGACATGGACACCCGGCTGGCCGGCGCACCCGATGCGCCGGTCTACGTCATGCTGCTGGAAGTGGCGGCGGGCGACCGCGACCTGTCCGCCGATCTCGACTCGCTGCGGGCGGACCTCGGCGTGGACATCACCCTCCGGGCGCTGGACGCGGAGGCGCTGTAGCGTCATGCCCGTCCGCCCCGTCGTGCTGTACCCCGACCCGCGCCTCAAGATCGCCGTCGCCCCCGCGCCCGCCGTTTCCGACGCCCTGCGCGCCCAGGCCCAGGACCTGCTGGACACGATGGACGCCTGCCCGCCGCGCACGGTCGGCATCGCCGCCCCGCAGATCGGCGTGCTGGAGCGCCTGGCGATTGTGGACACGTCGCGCAACCCCAAGCACACCGCCGGCCACGGCCTGTTGATCCTGATGAATCCCCGAATCGTCGCATCAGAAGACACGCAGACGGGCCGCGAGGGCTGCCTGAGCCTGCCCGACTACACCGCCAACATCCGGCGGCATCAGCGCATCACCGTCGAGGCCCTGACGCTGGACGGCGAGGCTCTGACGTTTGATGCCGAGGGCTTCGAGGCGGTCGTCTTGCAGCACGAGATTGACCACCTGGACGGCCTGTTGTTCTTGGACCGCGTGGCAAACATCAAGACGGACCTGTTCCGCCGCAAGGGGTAGGAAGAGGCCCCCAGAACTCAGGCGGAGGCCGGAGTCCTATCCCTGGCCCGTTTACGTTCGTTCCGGGCCTGTCCCTTCCCTCCGAGGGACCCTCCGGGGCGCCAGTGCTTGGGTGGCGGGCTTGCCCGCCGGGATAGGACTCCGGCTCCCCAGAATTGGGGCGGGGGCCTCCCGGCACTTTTGGTGTGTGCGCGGGTACAATCCCAGACACATCCGAAGACTCCCGCAGTCTCCCTGCAATTCCCCCCGTGGAGGACATTTTTTGGCGAGCAGCACACTGACGACGAACACCACCCTGGCGCAGGCGGCCTGGCCGCGCCGCGCCGCCGCGCCCGCCTGGGCGCGCGACGCATTCCTGGTCGTGGCCTTCAGCCTGGTGACGGCGCTCTCGGCGCAGGTCGTCATCCCCCTGGCCCCGGTCCCGATCACCGGGCAGACCTTCGGCGTCCTCTTGACTGGGGCGCTGCTCGGGCCACGGCTCGGGGCACTGGCGATGGCCCTTTACTTGCTGGAAGGCGGCCTGGGCCTGCCGTTCTTCGCGGGCGGCGCGGGCGGCGCGGCACGTCTGCTGGGGCCGACGGGCGGCTACCTGCTCTCCTATCCCTTCGCCGCCGCCCTGGTCGGGTGGCTGGCCGGGCGCGGCTGGGACCGCCGCCCGCTGACCATGCTGGCGGCCATGCTGCTCGGGTCGCTGGTCGTGTTTGCGCTGGGCGCGGGCCGGCTGGCGCATTTCGTCGGGCCGGGCCGGGCTGTCACGCTGGGCGTCCTGCCGTTTCTGCCGGGCGATGCCGTCAAAGCGCTCGCCGCTGCGGGCCTGCTTCCGCTGGGCTGGAAGTGGCTGGGGACAAGAAACCCCTCCCCAACCCCTCCCCTACAGGCCCGAAAAGATGGCCGGGGATAGTTTCCCATGCCTGACACGCTCCGCATCGGGACGCGCGGCAGCAAGCTGGCCCTGGCCCAGACGCACTGGGCCGCCGACGCCCTGCGCCGGGCGCACCCCGGCCTCGCGGTCGAGATCACCGTCATCCACACGCGCGGGGACGCGACGCAGGCGGCCAACGTGCCGCTGGCGTCGTTCGCCGAGAAGGGCATCTTCGCCAAAGAGCTGGAAGCCGCGCTGCTTGCGGGCGACGTAGACCTGGCCGTCCACTCGATGAAGGACTTGGAGCACACCCTGCCCCAAGGCCTGGTCATCGCCGCCGTGCCCGAACGCGAGGACCCACGCGACGCCCTGATCGGGTCTACCCTGGACGCCCTGCCGCACGGCGCGCGCGTCGGAACGGGCAGCGTCCGCCGCCGCGCCCTGCTGTGGTCCCGCCGGCCCGACTTGCAGATGTTGGAAGTCCGGGGCAACGTCGATACCCGTCTGCGGCGATGGCGCGAGGGCCGGTTTGACGTCCTGTGCCTGGCCGTGGCGGGGCTGAATAGACTCGGCTTGCAGAGCAATATCACCGAGATTTTGGACCCTGACTGGTTCACGCCCGACCCCGGCCAAGGCGCGCTGGCATTGCAGGCCCGAGAAGGCGACGCGCGCGTCTTCGACCGGCTCCAGCCGCTCGACGACGCGGTCTCCCATGCCAACGTCCGGGCCGAGCGCGCCTTTTTGCGTGCGCTGGGCGGCGGCTGCAAGACGCCGGTCGGCGCGCTGGCGACGGGCTACGGCTGGAGCCTGGCGATGCAGGGCATGGCGGCTTCCCCGGATGGCACCCGGATCGTCCGCTCCGAGACTTGGGGCGGGGCGGGCGCGACTTCGCCGGAGCGGCACGGGGAAGAGCTGGCCGCCGGCCTGCGGGCGCAGGGCGCGGACACGCTGCTGGCGGCCACATAGCTTTGCCCCGGCACACGCCGCATAATCCCACATAGAAAGGGCCTAACATGGCTGCAACTTCACTGGCGAAGAGTTCTTTCCTGGACCGGGAACGCACCGTCGCGCCCCCCGGATTCAACCGGTGGCTCGTCCCGCCCGCCGCGCTGGCCGTCCACCTCGCCGTGGGGCAGGTCTACGCCTACAGCGTCTTCAGCAAGCCGCTGGGGGTGCTGCTGGGCGGCAAGGCACCCGGTCCGGGCGACTGGACCAAGGAGCAGATCGGCGTGGTCTTCAGCATCGCCATCGTGTTTCTCGGGCTGTCGGCGGCCCTGTTCGGCAAATGGCTGGAAGCCGCCGGGCCGCGCAAGGCGATGGTCGCGTCGGCCCTGTGCTTCAGCGGCGGCTTCTTCGTCGGCGCGGCAGGGATCGGCTATCACCAGTTGTGGCTGCTTTATCTCGGCTACGGCGTCCTGGGCGGCATCGGGCTGGGGCTGGGCTACATCTCGCCGGTCTCGACACTAATCAAGTGGTTCCCCGACCGTCCGGGCCTGGCGACGGGGCTGGCGATCATGGGCTTCGGCGGCGGGGCGATGATCGCCGCGCCGCTCTCGGTCGAGCTGATGAAGCACTACAAAACGGCGACGTCGCCGGGCTTGGCGGAGACGTTTTTGACGCTGGGGGCGCTGTACCTCGTCTTCATCCTGTTCGGCGCGCTGATCGTGCGCGTCCCGCCCGCGACCTCCGTGGCCGAGACGGCGCAGGCGGGCGCGGGCCTGACGGCGGATCAGGCGATCCGAACGCCGCAGTTCTGGCTGCTGTGGGCCGTGCTGTTCCTGAACGTGACGGCGGGCATCAGCATCCTGTCGGTCGCCTCGCCGATGATTCAGGACCTCTTCCCTGCCCGCGTCTCCGCTGCCGCCGCGGCGGGCTTCGTCGGGCTTCTCAGCCTGTTCAACCTCGCGGGCCGCTTCGGCTGGTCCACGCTTTCGGACAAGATCGGACGTAAGGCCACCTACGCCGTCTTCTTCATCCTGGGGGCGCTTTTGTACGCCCTGGTGCCTCTGGCGGGGCGCGCGGGCAGCATCGGCCTGTTCGTCGCGGCCTGCGTGGTGATTTTGAGCATGTACGGGGGCGGCTTCGCGACCATCCCGGCGTACCTGCGGGATCGCTTCGGGAGCCTCCAGGTCGGGGCCATCCACGGGCGGCTTCTGACCGCCTGGTCGGCAGCGGGCATCGCCGGCCCGTTTTTGATCGCCCACCTTCTGCCGCCGATTGACCCCAAACACCCGCTGTCCCCTGACGCCTACGACCTGCCCCTGCACGTCATGGCCGGTCTTTTGGTGCTGGGCCTGGTCTGCAACCTTCTGGTCCGCCCCATCACCACCGCCCCTCACCCGGAGGCCACTCATGCCTGACACCCGACCCGTTACTGACACCCAGGCCACGCCGAACACCGGCCAACTGGCCCTCTACTGGCTCGCCGTGGGCCTGCCGCTGGCCTGGGGCATCTGGCAGACCTTGCTCAAGGCCCTGGCCCTGTTCCGCTGATGCCTCCCGCCCCTCTACTCCCGGACCCGTCGGCGCGCGTCCGGGTCCGCTTCTGGACCTGGCTGCGCCGGCGGCCCGACACGGCGCGCTACGCCCTGCCCCTGGCCGGGCTGCTGCTCGCCCTGCCGCTCCTGCTCTTGCGGACATCGGGGGACGGGCTGCTGTTCGTGCTGCTGTTCTCCGTCCTGCTGCTCGGGGCGGCGGGCCGCGCCCTCGCGCGTGAATGGGCACAGGTCCGTTCCCACTGCGCGCGCGGCACCCTCGCCCCCGCCCTGGTCGTCTCGAACCGCCCCCCGCTGATGGCCGTACCCGGCGGCCTCGACCTCGGCAATAATCGCCTCACCCTCGCCGTCAAAATCCTGCCTCTCCCCTCGGGGCTGAACCTCGCCACCGGCGACCGTCTGACGGCCATCTCGGTGCCGCGCGGGGCCGACTTCCTCCCCCTCGCCCTTCCCGCCATTACGTCCGACCCTCGCGCCCTCGAAGACGCCTTGCGGCGCGTGACCGCGAGCGGCGGCGGCGTGGACGTGTGGGCCGACCTGGAACGCCGCCTCGCCCATCTTCCCCACCTCGACCGTCCTGGCTTATACCGGCTGAATATCGAGTAGAATAGGCGAAAGCTTTGCCCGGCCCTGAAGGACCGGGCTACGCGGACAGAACCCCCTCCGGGGCTACGGACAAGCCCCGAAGACCATCTTTAGCCGCGAAGCGCGTTCGGTCCGCCGAGCCTGTCGCTTCAGCGGCAGGAAAACAGCAGGACAGGAAAGCAGCAGGAGAAGACTGCTTTAGACACAGGCAAGATTCGCCCTAACTTAGTTAAGTCGTGAGCGAGAGGCATTCCACAGCGGTGACACTTCAGACCATCATGGCTACTCTGTCCAGCAGTTCGGCTAACATGCTTCTTCTAGGCGGCATGGCCGCCATGACAATTCTCGGTGCATGGAGTTCCTACGCCGGCACATGGCGCGAGATAACCAGGGGACAGATGACCTTCCGCGCTCCGCCTGTGAGCAAAGTTTCCCTAGCGTTGACGGGATTTTGGTTCCTGGCATTCCTGCCGGACATATACTCAGGGAGCCTCAAGTCAGGCGCGTGGGACCTGAGCGTCTTTGTCGCTCTGCTAGTTGGCAGTGTCGGGTTGTTGATGATCTGGGGGGCTGGTCTGCGGCGTGAGCTGCATCTGAATATAGAAAGCCGCACGTACCGTCTGGTCTCGGGCTGGATGCTGAAAACTCAGACAAAATCAGGAGCATGGGAAGATTTCACAGGCGTATTTATACGGCCCGTGAGCCTTCGCGGTGGCGATATGTTCTTTGTTGGCTTAATGTGGAAAGGTAGGCAGAACCATCTACCTCATCCAGGCCAGTTTGGGAAGCACGACAAGGCATCCGCCTTCGCGTCAGAGATGTCAAAGGTTATAGGTGTGCCTGTTGTGGCGGCCCCGCTACCCGAGCCGTTGAGGATGCTGTCACGATAGCCGTGTTACCAGCCGCCTGATAACGCGCTACAGCCAGCACTATTGGATCACGTAGCCCGGCCTTGTCAAAGGCACCTCCCCCACCCCTACCGTCCGGGCTTATACCGGGTCAATATCGAGTAGAATAAACGGCATCAGCGACAGGAAAGCCGCAGCAGGAGGAGACTCAATGGACGTTTGGCCGCCCCTGCCTACCAGCGAGAAGCCGGAACCGAGTACCGGGCTGATTGAAGCCGGCAAGAAAGCTTCCCTCGGATACGTCGCCCTCGGCTTTTCGGCGGTCGCCATTTTGATCCGGGCATTGGTGTTTCTCAAGATACACAGCAATTGGTCGGGCTGGTTAAGTTTCGCCTTCGTGGGCATGGGTTTAGCCTTGGGAATCAGAAGCCGCTCCACATTGGCCGGGCGTCTCGCACTCTTGGGGCCATTGCTGTTCTTCGGCGAGGTCGTTTACTCTATGCTGAGATGGTATGGGGCGTAGTGGCAGTAACAGACCTACCGTTCTTGGTTTAGGCCGCAAGGCGAAGGCGGGGCAGATTGAACACAAACAAGCCGGATGACGATACGGGGACGTGGCCGCCGGAGCCTCAAGGTGGCGAGCGCTTACCCGAGGGTTCGCCTCTGCCTCAACAGTTGACGCCGTGGGAGCTGCTGGATGCGGCGATTGGATTTATCAGCAGTGTCGTGGTCTATATCGCTCTAATCCTGGTTGTTTTCAACCCCATCACACGCAATCTGTTGAAGCCACTGAGACGGAACGGACAAGTCGTGGCGGCATGGTCCTTCGCTGCGCTCGGCCATTTTGGCTTATACTTTTTCCTGCGCCGCTATCCTGTTTCGTCACCCGTTTTTCTTTTTGCTGGTATTCTTTTAGCGCTACCAACGTTGCTCATTATCGTGTTGGGCTGGTATTTATAACACCTGACCCATAACGCAGACTTCTTCGTAGTGCGCGAAAGGGCGGCAACTTTCCGCCCTCGCCGGTGTTAGAGTCAGTAGGGAAAAGTCCCGGAGCAGCAGGCATTTAGAACGGGAAACGCAGTGATGCAACAATATGACTTCTTAGTGCTCGGCAGCGGCAGCGCGGGGCTGTCGTTCGCCCTGCGGGTCTGCGGGCGGGGGCGGGTCGCCCTCGTCACCAAGAAGGACCGCACGGACAGCAGCACCAACTGGGCGCAGGGCGGCATCGCCGGGGTCATGGGGCCGGACGACGACACCGAGCTGCACGTCCAAGATACGCTGATCGCCGGGGCCGGGCTGTGCCACGAGGACGCGGTGCGCGTTTTGGTGACGGAGGGGCCGGAGCGGATTCGGGAGCTGATGGAGTTCGGCGCGCGGTTCAACCGCGAGCCGGGCGGGGAGCTGTCGCTGGGGCGCGAGGGCGGGCACTCGCGGCGGCGCATCATCCACACGGCTGACCTGACGGGCAAGGAGATCGAGCGGACCCTGGTCGAGGCGGTCAAGGCGCACCCGAGCATCACGGTCTTGGAGCACCACTACGTCGTGGACCTGATCGTTGAAGGCGGGCGCTGCCTGGGGGCCTGGGTGCTGGACGAGGCGGCGGGTGACGTCCAGGCCTACGCCGCACCGACGACGCTGCTGGCGACGGGCGGGGCCGGGCAGGTCTACCAGTTCACCACCAATCCGCCCATCGCCACGGGCGACGGCGTGGCGATGGCCTGGCGGGCCGGGGCGGCGGTCGCCGACATGGAGTTTATCCAGTTCCACCCGACGTCGCTGTACCACCCCGACGCCCAGAGCTTCCTGATCTCCGAAGCCGTGCGCGGCGAGGGCGGCATTCTGCGTCGTCGGGACGGCACGGCGTTCATGGCCGAGTACGACGCGGCGCGCAAAGACCTGGCCCCGCGCGACATCGTCGCCCGCGCCATCGACAGCGAGATCAAGAAGGCCCAGAGCAAAAAGCTGGGCGATGAGTGCGTTTATTTAGACGTCACGCATCTCAGCCCCGACGAGATCAAGAGCCACTTCCCGACCATCTACGCCCGGTGCCTGTCGTTCGGCATCGACATGACGACCGACTGGATCCCCGTTGTCCCCGCCGCGCACTACTCGTGCGGCGGCGTCCAGACGGACCTCGCGGGCCGCACGACCATCGGGGCGCTGTACGCCTGCGGCGAGGCCGCCTGCACGGGTGTCCACGGCGCGAACCGCCTGGCCTCGAACTCGCTCCTGGAGGCCCTGGTCTTCGGCAAGCGGGCCGCCGACGACGCGCTGGCCCGGACCGACCTGCGCCCCGCCTCCCCGCCCGCGTCGCCCTTCCCCGGCGCGGCGGGGCGGGTGGGCGCGCTGGACCACGCGCGTGTCGCCGGCCTGCGGCACCGCTTGCAGACCGTCATGCAGAAGTACGTCGGCATCGTCCGCTCCGACAGCCGGCTCGCCAAAGCGTCCGCCGCCGTGGCCGCCCTGCGCGCCGAGGCGCAGCCGCTGTTCGACGGCGCGGTCCTGGCCGACGACGTGTTGGAGCTCCGCAACATGATCGAGGTCGCCGGGCTGATCATCGAGTGCGCGCAGCGCCGCAAAGAATCGCGCGGCCTGCACTACACGACCGACTACCCGCAGACGCTGGAAAGCGAGCGCCATGACACCGTCCTCGTCTCCCGCCCTGCCGCCGGAACAGAGGCGGATCGTTGATGCGGAGCTGACGCCGGGCGAGGCGCTGCTGTGGGCGGGACAACCCGCACCGGGCCGGATGGCGCGGATGGGCATCGTGCCGATGCTGGTGGGCATCCCGTTTACGGCCTTTGCGCTGTTCTGGACGGCCGGGGCGGGCGGCTTCGCCCTGCTGTTCGGCGGCGTCGCGCACCAGGCGGGGCCGGGGCGTTCGCCGCGCTGCCCCTGGTGTTTCCGCTGTTCGGGCTGATCTTCGTGGCGGCAGGCGTCGGCATGCTGCTGTCGCCGCTGTGGCTCACGCTTAAAGCCGGGCGGACGCTGTATGCGGTCACGGACAAGCGCGTCCTCCTGTGGAGCGGCGGCGTGTGGGGCGGGCGGACGGTCCGCAGCCTGTCGCCCGCGCAGCTAGGGGACCGGGCGAGGACGCAGGGCGCGGACGGCGGCGGCGATCTCGTGTTCCCCCGCGCGGCGACGCTCTCGACATACACCGACTCCGGGACGGACGCGGGCGGCTTCGGGTACAGCCGGACGCGCACCCAGGTCAACCAGGTCGGCTTCTACGGCATCCCCGACGTCAAGGCCGTGGACGACTTGTTGCGGCAGACATTCGGTTAAGAACAACAAGAAACAGCCCCCTGCCCGAAGGCAGGGGGCTGTTCTTGTTGGCGGGCCGGCGAAGCGGGCGCTACTTGCTCAGGCCGACCGGATCGGTCGTGCCGAAGAGGTTCTTGGTCCAGACGTTGGCCGTCGGGACGCCGTCGCCGGAGTAGGTGTTGCCGTTGTCGATGACGGGGCCCATCGCCGAGGTGTCGTCGCGGGCGTCGAAGATCGCGTTGTGCCGCGCGAGGTTCTGCGTCACGGTGTTGGGCGTGGTCGTCCCTCGGGTGGCATCGGACAGGTGGATGCCGATGCCGTCATTCGCCGAGGCATCGTTGTCCGAGACCTTGCTGCCCACGATGGCGGCGAGGAAGATGCCGTCGCCCGCGTTGTCGCTGACCTCGTTGGCCGAGATCGCCAGGAAACCGCCCGAGCTGCCGAAACCGGAAGAGGAGTCGGCGTAAATACCCGTGCCGTCGCCGCTGCCGTAGCCTTGCAGGAGGGTGTCGGTGATCAGGTTGTAGGTGACGGTGGAGTAGTCGGCGAAGCTCAGGAACAGCCCATTGCCGGTGTTCTTGGTGAGGACGTTGCCCGACACGGTCACCGTCCCGCCGACCGTAAGCCCGACGCCCTGGTTGTCGTGGGCGTAATTGAGCGTGACGGCGCTGGCGGGCGGGTTGGGGCTTGCGGGGTCATGCACCGCCGGGTTATAGATCGGGGCGCTGACGGACAGCCCTGGTCCGGGGTTGGACGCGACCTCGTTGCCGGTCACAGTCAGGCCGTCGCCGTTTGCGTTCATCGCCCCGGAAGCACTGCCCGTGAACTGGTTCCCGCTGACGGTCACGTTCTGCGTGGGCGGGGCACCATAAAAGTAGGTGTTGTCGCCGATGGACAGGCCCGTAAAGCTGTTGTTCGTGAACCGGTTGCCGACGATCAGGATGGACGCGCCGATGACGCTGGCCCCGGTGTTGCTGTTGCCCGTGAACACGTTGCCGAGCAGTTGGTAGCCCTTCAACAGCGTGTACGTGCCGCCGTTGGCGAAGTTGGTGAGGCTCAAACCCTCAATCGTGACCCCGTTGTAGTCGTTGCGGAAGGTGACGCCGCTGATCTTGATGTCGCTGAAGCTGACGACATTCTGGCCGTCGGGCGTGACATAGCCGACGTTGACGCCGGCGGGGTTGCCGTAAGGCAGGCCGCCGGTGTTCTGCACGGTCAGCCCGCTGACGGTGACGTGGCTGGCGCGGATCTCGATGCCGTTGGGGTAGGCGATGAAGGAAGGCAACTGTGGCGACGAAGCGGCCACGCCCAGCCCGGTGCCGTCGAGGACCGGGTTGTTGCGGCCTTGCAGGACGACGTGAGGCGTGGAGATCGTGAGGGCCTCGTTGTAGACGCCGTTGTTGGGCTTGGGCGAGACCAGCACGGTGTCGCGGGGCCGGGCGGCGTTGAGCGCCTTTTGGATGGTCGGGAACTGCTGCGGGACGAGCAGGGTGCCGGCGGCGGCGGGCAGGGCGGATGCGGCGAGGGCAACGGCGGCCAGACTTAAAGATGTGAGGCAAGAACGCATGAGGGACTCCTTGAAGAGAAGAGCTGGAAGAGAAAGGCTGGTTGACGCGCCCGAAGGTCGTACTTGGGCCGCCAAGACATTGTAACACGGAAAACACAATTTAGCGGGCGGTCTTTATATTATTTATTGCGGTTTTTCGCCGGCGGCTTTCCCCGCCCCGCGCGCCGTCCGGGTACAATGAGGAGCGCACTCCCAATGGGAGGAGCATGGAAAGACAATGGACCTTGAAACTCTCCGTTCATGTCATCGCCGACCTTGTGCTGCCGGTCCCGACGCCGACGACGCTGCAAATCGAGGCGGCCCAGGTCGCCGGGGCGCAGGCCGTCGCGTCGCCCACCCTGACGGTCACGCCGTTCACCGAGGCCGAACCGTTTTTGGACTTCTACCGAAACCCCTGCCGGCGGCTGATGATGGCGGCGGGCGACGTCCGGCTGGAGTACGCGGCCCGCGTCACGCTGCCGGACACGCCCCCGCCACCCGCCGCGAGGGCGCATGAGGCCGACGCGCTGCACCTGCCCACGGACGCGCTGCTGTACACGCTGCCGTCGCGCTACTGCCAGTCCGACAAGATGGTGGCGATGGCCGCCGACCTGTTCGGCGACGCCACGCCGGGTTTTGCACGGGTCCAGACCATCTGCGACTGGATCAACGGGCACATCACGTACCAATACGGCGCGTCGGACGCGGGCACGTCGGCCTACGACACGGCGGCCCAGCGGGTCGGGGTCTGCCGGGACTTCGCCCATTTAGGGGTTGCGTTCTGCCGCGCCCTGAACATCCCCGCGCGCTACGTGTCGGGCTACTGCCTGGGGCTTGACCCGCCCGACTTCCACGCCTACTTCCAGGCATGGCTGGACGGGCACTGGGTGTCGTTCGACGCCACCGAGCGGCAGCCCCGACCCGCACTGGTGCAGGTCGCCGTGGGGCGCGACGCCGCCGACTGCGCGTGGTGTACGTTCTACGGGTACGGCGAAACCAAAAGCCTTTCGGTCGAGGTTATGGAAGAGATTACGAAGGAGATTACGGAAGAAATCGCGGGAATCGCGGAGTGAGGCTATGAGTCGGGAGACCGAAATACTGGAGGGCGTACCGCTGTTCGCCCAAGTGCCCGCGCCCGCCCTGGCCGCGCTGGCGGCCCGCCTGCGGCGGCGGCGGCTGCCGGCGGGGACACCGGTCGTCTACAAGGGCGACCCGGCGGGCGCGCTGTATCTGATCGCGGCGGGCCGGGTCAAGGTCCACGAGGCGACGACGCGCGGGGACGAGGTCATCCTGGAGGTGCTGGGGCCGGGGGAGTTCTTCGGGGAGATGAGCCTGCTGGACGGCCGGCCGCGCTCCGCCGACGTTTCCACCCTGGAGCCGAGCGAGCTGCTGCTGCTGGAAGGGGACGCCCTGCGCGAGACACTGGCCGGGCAGCCCGCCGTCGCCTGGACGCTGCTGCGGACCCTCTCGCTGCGCCTGCGCGACCAGAACGACCGGGCCTCGATCCTGATGACGCGCGACGTGGCGGGCCGGGTGGCCGACCGCCTGCTGGGCCTTGGTGATGTGCCGGTCTTTGAGGGCGTCCACCTTGCTGTCCTCTTTGCTGATGACGGGCAGGATGGCGACGGTCGTGGCGGCGGGACTGTAGGCGGCGGGGGCGGCGCGGGCCTGGCGAGGCCCCCACAGGCAGAGGCCGCTGAGGGCGAGCAGAAGGGCGAGGCGCTTCATGGTGATGGTTCTCCTAGGGTTTTAAGGCAACACAGGACACGCTGCAAGAATCGTGCCAACTCGGTATGTTTGCGGGCAGAAGAGGATTAGGTTGTTAGGGGAATCAGTAGGGGGATCAACAGGCAAACGCCCCGCCCCCTGGTGGAGGGGGCGGGGCGCTATCGCGGGCGACTGACGGCTGCGGAGAACGGGGGGGGGTGTGCGCCTGCCGCCTCCTGTTGCCGTGCGCCTACGGCCCGGCGCTGACGCCTATGGCCGTCCACCCGCTGTAGGGGCCGTATTCGGCGTGGGTGTCGCTGCCCGCGCCGTTGTCCAGGTCCCACAGCGAAATCTGGCCGTCGCCCGCGTGGTTCCAAAGGACGTGGCTGGCACCGTCGGTGCCGGTCGTGACGGCGCTGGCCGCCCAGCCCACGCCGGGGGGGCTGTAGGGACGGAAGCCGGACGTGTGCGTGGTGAAGTTGACAGTCAGGAGGACGATCAGGCCCGTCTCACTGCTCGCCAGCAGGCTGCCGGTGCCGTCCAGCCCCGCCGACAGGGCGGGGACGCTCATGCCCGTGTAGGGGCCGAATTCGAGGTGCTGGAACGCGCCGTCCGGCGTGACCAGCCAGCCGGAAACGGTGCCGTCGGTCTTACGCCACAAGATCTGCGTGTCGCCTCCCCCGGCGGCCACGGCGTAGGGGGTCCAGCCCACATACGGGCCGTATTCGGCGTGGGTGAACGTGCCCGTACCCGTGTCCAGGTTCCAAAGCGACATCTGGCCGTCACCGGCATGGTCCCACAGAACGCGGCTCGTGCCGTCCGCGCCGGTCGCGAGGGCGACGCCCCGCCAGCCGGCGTAGGGGCCGAAGTTTTGGAAGGCGAACGCCCCGCCGGGGGCGACGTTCCAGACCGAGATCTGCCCGTCCGAGCCGTGGGACCAGAGGACGTGGGTGCTGCCGTCCGGCCCCTCAGACAGGGAGACGGCGGCCCAGCCGGTATACGGGCCGTATTCGGCGTGGGTGAAGCCGGTGTCGGGGCTGACCGTCCAGAGCGAGATCGCCCCGTTCGTGTTGTTCCACAGGACGTGCGTATGGCCGGCGTCGGCGCGGGCGGCAGGCGCGAGTGGGGCCGCGAGGGCGGTTCCCAGGCCGAGCAGGAGGCCGGGCAGGAGCCGGCGCAGCGAGTAGTGCATGGTGGTTCTTTCTTGGTGACGGAGTTCCCGCCCTTGCTGAACTGATTGTCGGCAGGAAAGCCGGGAATCATAGCCCAGGGGGGCGGGTGTGCGCCGAGGGGGATTACGAACGGCCCGCCCGTGTCCATCCCGCGCGCCGGGTGAGCCTCGTCCGTCGCCGCGCCGCCCTTGCCCCACAGCGGCGACGCGCTCCGTGAGGGCCGGTACGAGCCGTCGTGCCACAGGATGCTTTTGCTATCTGCTTTGCCGCCGCCCTAGTGGGCGAAGGTCAGGCTCAGGGCGACCTGCTCCTGGGGGTTGGTACCGGTCGCCAGGTCCAGCCGGAAGGCCGGGGTGCCGACGCCGACGCCCGCGACGAAGCGGGAGGCATCGTAGCCGCCGCGGAGGGAGAACACGCGAGAGAGGGGGTACTCGACGCCTAGATGCACCGTGTGCTTGCCGCCGTTGACGCTGTTGATGTTGTGGACCTCGGCGGCGTAGGTGACGCCCAGCCCGGTCGTGCGCCCGCCCAGGTCGATCTGCGGCTTCATCTGGAAGCTGAAGTCGCCCCCGGCGGGCAGCGCGCCGAGGCTGCTGTTGATGCGCCGGGCGATGTGGAACGAGGGCGAGAAGAGGTTGTGGACGACGACCGCGCCCCGGACGTGGTAGACGGGGTCGGGGTTCGAGATGAAGCCGGCGTCCAAGTCCACCTTGGAGGTGTTCGTCTCGCGGTAGGTCGCGCCGGCGATGTCGCCGTTGGGGGCACCGCTGGGGTCGAAGCCGTTCAGCGTGGACGTCTCGTTCGCCAAAAACCCGGCCCCGGCGTAGGAGGCCTGGACGTAGCGCGGGGCCAGCCCGACCGGACCGGCGGGGGTCTTGATGCTGAACGGCACGGCGATGTTGGTCAGCCCCAGCACACCGTAGGCCGCCGTCACGGCCCCGGACGGGGAGCCGAGGCCCGTGAAATTGGTGCCCAGGGTCGCCTGGCTGTAGGGGCGGATCTCGACCTTCGCCATCAGGCCGCCGTAGGCGACGACGCCGACGCTGCCGGCGCTGGCCCCGATCAGCGGCGACACCGAGGCGCTCAGGATGGCGGGCGAGCCGTCCTGTTTAGCCCCGGCGTCGGTGGCGAAGCTGTAGATCTTCCCGACGGCGTCGCGGACGCCGGCCAAGGTGCTGTTGCTGCTGTTGAACTGGTTGCCCAAATCTTTCAGCCCGCGCGACAGGTCGTTGATCTTGCTAACGTGGACGTTGCTGGTCCGGCCCACGACGGAGTTCGCCTCGCTGCCCTGGCCCGCGAAGGCGATAGAGGCGGGGTTGAAAGCCGCCCCGGAGGCGTCGCCGAACAGGATCAGGTCGGTCCCGCCCATGCCCAGGGCGCGGGCGCTGGCGCGGAACTGGGTCCGGTCGAGGTCGGCGGGGCCGATGGGGCTGGGGACGGGTGCCTGCGCCCGCGCTTCGGTCGCGCCCTGGGCGTGGACGAGGGCAGCCAGGGCGAGGGCGGTCAGGAGTGAAGAGTGTTTGGTCATGGAAAGATACCTTGGATGGGTGTGGGGTGAATCGGGATGGAAAAGGCCCCCGGCGGGGCCAGTGCCGGGTGACAGGACGCCTCATGGGACGATTACCTAGTTCGTCCCGGTGCGGACGGTGAGCTGGTTGTTGCTGACGGTCAGTTGCAAACTGGTGCCGGCGGGCAGGCCCGCCGCGTCGGCACTGATCTTGAGGATGACCTGGTTGGAATTGCCGCCGGACGTGATCAGACTGACCAGAGTCTGCACGTCCGCGCCCGAGGTCGGCGTCGTCTGCTGGAGCTGGAACGTGCCGCCCGACGCGGCGTAGGTGGGGTTCCCGCCGCCGCCGGCCTGCTGGGTGAATGTGAGCGGGCCGGCCGTCATCAGCGGGGCCAGGGTCAGGCTGGATACGACCTTGCCGGCCGCGTCCAGCTTATCCACCTCGGGGGTGACGACGAGCGAGTTAAGCGTGAACGAGGGCACCGCGCCGCCCCCGCCGGGCGTCGCCAGCGTCAGCGTCGGGGCCAGGTCCAGCGACAGCGTGGCGCTCTGGACGTCGGCCTGGTTGATCGGCTGCTGGTTGGGGAACGGATAAGTCTGCAAGGCCGGGGCCGCACCGCCGACGGGGACGACGACGGCCTGGCTGTTGATCCCGAAGGCGTTGCCGACGACGATGTTGGGGGCCTTGACCTGGGCGGAGTTCAGGTTCTTGACGACGCCGCTGCACCCGGACAGGGCCGCCCCGGCGGTCAGTGCCAGGACGGCGAGCGGGAAGTGCAGACGATGAGGGCGGGAAGAGTGGTACACGGGTGTGCCTCCAGGTTGACTTGCAAAATTGACTGTGGCCGGGGCCGCCGCTATTGTTCCACGGATTACAAAGTTCTGCCAGTATTTTTTGCAGGGGGGGATGGGGCATCACACCCAGGCGTTGAGGACGGCCAAGACCAGCAGACGGGTGACGGTGGACGCCCCATGCCGCGCCGGCAGGTCTTCCAGCAGCGCCTCGGCCTCGGGCGGGGACATGCCCAGGGCACCGGCGGCGTCGCTCAGGGCATGGCCGGAGAGCAGCAGCCGCAGCAGGGCGCGTTGCCGCGGAGTCAGGGTGGCCTGGGGGGCGCGGGCGGGCGCGGGGCAGGCGGTGTCGAGCGTCATGGGGTGTGCTCCGTCTTCCGAGTGCAGGGACTAACCGGGAGTATGGCCGTTGGAGCGGGCGCGGGCCGTGCCGGGTGCCACACCCGCGCTGTGACATCGGTCACACGGGGCACAGCGTTCTTCTTGACAAATGCCCGCCGCCCTGCCAGAATGGCGTAGGCATAATTTTGTGCGTCGCAGAGGGGGAGAATCACACCATGGCCGACGTTTTTCTGATCCTGCACGGGTGGGGCGGCAACAAGCCCGCCCACTGGCAGAACCACCTCGCCGAGAAGCTGGCCGCCGAGGGAGCGGACGTCCGCGCGCCCAAGATGCCCGACCCGACGGACCCCAGTCCTGATGCCTGGATGAGCGTCCTCCACGCCGCGCTGTCGGATGTCCCCGCAGGCGCGACTCTGACCGTGCTGACGCACTCGCTGGGCGCGATCAACTGGATTCGCCACGCGGCGATGTCGCAGCAGGCCGACTTCGCGCGGCCCGGCGTTCGGGCGGATCGGGTCCTGCTGGTCGCGCCGCCCTACGTGGTCCCCGCCATCCCGCCGCTGGACCTGGCCGGGGCGGCCGGCTTCTTTCCCCCGCCGCTGTCCCCCGAGGGCATCCAGGCCGTGGCCAGCGAGACGACGATCATCGCCTCTGATTCGGACGATTACGCCACGTTCGATCAGTCGTCGGCCTACGCGCACGGCCTGGGCGTCGACATCCAGAAGCTGTCCGGGGCCGGGCACATCTCGCCCTATTATGGCTACGGCGAGTGGCCCTGGGTCTTCGAGTGGGCCATGCGCCGGGCCGCCATGCCCCCGCTGCCGAACACGTAGCCGTCTGCCTGAACACAAAGCCCCATGCCCACCCCGCCCCGCGAAGATGTTTTCTCCCTCGGTGATGACGGCCTGCCCTCGGGCGTGGTGACGTTTCTGTTCACCGACGTCGAGGGCAGCACGCGGCTGTGGGACCGGCACCCCGACGCGATGCGGGCGGCGCTGGAGCGGCACGACATCTTGCTGCGGGCGGCCATCGACGCCCAGGGGGGGCACGTCTTCAAGGCGACGGGGGACGCTTTTTTTGCCGCCTTTCACCGGCCCCAGGACGCGCTCCGGGCCGCCCTCGATGCTCAGATTGCCCTCCACGCCGAGCCGTGGTCGCTGCCGGCAGGGGACGGCCTGCGGGTCCGCATGGCGCTGCACACCGGGGCCGCCCAGCGGCGGGGCGGGGACTACTTTGGCCTGCCCCTGAGCCGCGCCGCGCGCCTGCTGGCCGCCGCGCACGGGGGGCAGACGCTGGTCTCCGAGGCCGGGGCCGCCCTGCTGGACGGGCTGATGCCGGGGGAGGCGTCGCTGCACTCCCTGGGGCGGCACCGGCTGAAAGACCTGGCCCAGCCCCAGGAGGTCTTCGCGCTGCGCGCGCCGGGCCTGGCCGACGGCTTCCCCCCGCTGCGCTCCCTGGAGGCCTTCGCGCACAACCTCCCCGCCCAGCTCACGTCGTTCGTCGGGCGCGAGGCCGAGATGCGCGACGCCCGCGCGCGGCTGGGCGGGACGCGGCTCTTGACGCTGACCGGGACGGGCGGGGCGGGCAAGACGCGCCTGGCCCTCCAGGTCGCCGCCGACGCGCTGGACGGGTTCCCCGACGGCGCGTGGCTGACGGAGCTTGCCGCGCTGGCCGACCCCGCCCTGGTCACGCAGGCCGTGGCGGGCGTCCTGGGCGTCCGCGAGGAAGCGGACCGGCCGCTGCGCCAGTCGCTGGCCGACTCGCTCCAATCCAAGCGCCTGCTGCTGCTCTGGGACAACTGCGAGCACCTGGTCGAGTCGTGCGCGCGGCTGGCCGACTGGCTGCTGCGCGCCTGCCCCGGCGTCATCATCCTGGCGACCAGCCGCGAATCGCTGGACATCGGCGGCGAGGCGGTGTTGGCGCTGTCAATCGCTGCCCCTGCCGGGCGGGCCGCCGCCGCCGCCGCCCGACGAGCTGCTGCGGTTCGACTCGGTGCGCCTGTTCGTCGAGCGGGCGACCGAGGCCCAGGCGTCGTTCCGGTTCAGCGCGGGCAACGCGCAGGCCGTGGCATCGGTGTGTTCGCGGCTGGACGGCATCCCGCTGGCCCTGGAGCTTGCCGCCGCGCGGGTGCGCGTCCTGACGCCCGCGCAGATCTCGGACCGGCTGGACGACCGCTTCCGGCTGCTGACGGGCGGCTCGCGCACGGCCCTGCCGCGCCAGCAGACCCTGCGGGCGCTGATCGACTGGTCGTATGACCTGCTCGCGCCCGCCGAGCAGACTCTGCTCCGCCGCCTGTCCGTGTTCGCGGGCGGGTGGCCGCTGGAAGCCGCCGAGGCGGTCTGCGCGGGGGGCGACGTGGAGGACTGGGAGGTGCTGGACCTGCTGGCACGCCTGGTCGCCAAGTCGCTGGTCGTGGCCGAGCCGCCCGAAGGGGGGCAGGTGCGCTACCGGCTGCTGGAGAACGTGCGCGGCTACGCCCACGGGCGTCTGGCCGAGACGGGCGGGGAAGAAGCACTGGCCGACCGCCATGCCGGCTGGTTTCTGGGCCGGGCCGAGGAGGCGGAGCCGCACCTGTCGGGCGCGGCCCAGGCCGAGTGGCTGGGGCGGCTGGAGCAGGACCGGGACAACCTGCGCGCGGCCCTGCGCCGGTGGCAGGCGACGGATTCGGCGCGGCTGCTGCGCCTGGCCGGGGCATTGTCGCGGTTCTGGTACGGGCGCAGCTACCTCAGCGAAGGCGGGGGCTGGCTCCGGGCAGCCCTGGACGCCGCCGGCCCGGACGCGGACGGCGGGGCGCGGGGCAAGGCGCTCAACGGGGCGGGGATGCTGGCCTGGGCCTGCGGCGAGCTGGACCAGTCGGCGGCGCTGCACGCGCAGGACCTGGCCCTGCGGCGCGAGGCGGGCGACGACCGGGGGGTCGCCCGCGCCCTGGCAAACCTGGGCATCCTGGCCGTCGACCGCAAGGACATGAGCGGCGCGCGCGTGCTGTTCGAGGAGAGCCTGGGCCTGTACCGCGCGCTGGGCAATGACGACGGCGTGACCGTGATGCTGAACAACTTGGGCGGCCTGGCGAGCGATGCCGGGGACCACGCCGAGTCTCAGCGGCTTCTGGAGGAGGGCCTGGCGCTGTTCCGGCAGGCAGGCAACGCCCAGGGCATCGCCGCCTCGCTGCACAACCTAGGCAAGGTGTCACTCGCCCTGGATCGGCCCGGAGCGGCGAAGCGGTACTGCCGGGAAAGCCTTGCCGTGCAGCAGTCGGTCGGGAACACGCAGCGCATCGCCTCTTCCCTGGCAAATCTGGCCGAGGCCGAGGCCCGCGAGGGCGGCCTCGAAACGGCCTGCCTGCTCCTGGCGGCGGCAGGCGGCCTGCTGGCATCTTCCGGCATCCCGCCGATGCCCGCAGATTTTGACCGCGAGGCCGCCCTCGCGCAGATCCGCCTGGGGCTGGGCGAGGAGGCGTTCCGCGCGGCCTGGGAGCGGGGCCGGCGGATGAGCCAGGAGCAGGTGCTCCGGTTTGTTTTGGGGGACGGCGCGGATATGCCGCCCCTGTGACTCCCGTCACACGCACCCGCCCCCGACCGGGGTAGAGTCACTCCATTCAGACCATCTCAGGAGGAATGCTAATGGTAGACGGTTCCAGCAGCCCCGTCACGGGGCCGTCCCCGCACACAGGGTCATCACACTACACCCCGCCCGCCAAGCCGCCGCCCGGCGGCGGCGTCACCCTGAGCGCCGAGGAGGTGATAGTCGATACGGAAGCCGATGTCACAATCACGCTGCCTCGCACCATCACGGCGGGCGATTCGTGCGTCGTTCTGATCGAACTCATGCAGCCATTGGGCACGGGCGTCGAGATCGTCGGGGAGATCACCTATCAGCGGCAACCCGGCACCGCCCCGCAGAGCGTACCCAGCCCGCACCCGCTCTCGTTCAAGGCGAACAGCCCGCCGCTGACACACCCCATCCCCACGCTCCCCGGATGGACCGCGCTTACCGTCGTCGTGACGTTCAGGGTGGCAGCCGGGGCCATCGACCCGGACATACACACGTTCCCGATCACCATCAATCCCTGACACCGCTTGGAGAGACACCCGTGAAAAAAGTGACGCTTCTGGGACTGCTGGCAGCCTGTCTGCTGCTGGCAGTTCCCGCCTTTGCCGCCCTGCACCGGCACACGACGCACTATACCCCGCCGCGCATGGGGCATCGCCGGCATCACCATCACCGCCGGCACCATGCAAAGACGCACCGCACCCCGCCGCGCGGGCCGAAGGTCGGGACACACTACACCCCGCCGGGGATGGCGCAGTAGGGGGGACGGAATCAGGGAGGCCCCCCGCCCCAATCCTGGGGGGCCTCCGGCTCTTGTGCCGTGGTCACGGGTCCACCGTGAACAGGCCGACGCGCCCCCAGGGGTTGTCTTTGGAGAGCGGCGAGAGCGACGTCTCGGTGTCCACCAGCCCCGTCCGCAGGTCGCGCAGCAGGGGGCGGCGGCCGTTCTTCCAGACGGTCGCGGCCTCGACGTTGGGCGGGGCGAGCAGCAGCAAGAGGAGCTGGTCGGTGCCCCGGCAGACCAGCGGCAGCCAGTCCACCCAGCCCGCGCCCCCGGCGGGCAGGACTCGCAGAAACGGCGCGGCGGCGGGGTCGGGGGCGAAGACGCGCCAGTCCAGCGTGACCGAGGGCGCGTCAAAGTCGATCTTCGAGCCGGGCAGCAGGCCGGCCAGGGACAGCAGGGCGGTTTGGTGCGCCTCGACCGCCCGCCACGACCGGGCGCGCGAGTCGTCGGGGACGCCGCGCAGGGCGGCGAATGCATAACGCAGGTAGGCGGCGTCGCGCGTCAGGCCCCACAGGCCGAAGCCGGCCTGGGCGCACTCGTACAACCCGGCGTGCAGCCCGTCCGGGTTGAGCGACGGCAGGGCGGGGTCGAGCGGCAGACTCAGCAGCCAGGCCCCCCACTCGTCCAGGGCGGCGCGCAGGCGGGGGCTGGGGGATTCGCCGTCCAGCGCCAGCAGGGACAGCACGACGCCCGCCACAGCAGCGGGGGCCGGCTCGTCGAAGTCGCGCCCGCGTTCGGCCAGCAGGAAGTCGGCGACGCGGTTGGCGGCCTTGATCCAGACCTCGTTCCCGGTCGCATGATAGGCCGGAACGAAGGCGCGGATGGCCTCGGCCCCGTCCAGCGCGCAGGGCTGGGGCAAAAAGCGGCCGTCACCCGGCAGCCCGCGCGTAGCCCGGACGTGCGCGCCGTCGTAGAAGCCTTCGCTGTTCTGTTTCAGCAGCAGCCAGTGGCCGATATTGAGGGCCGACTGCAAGAGCAAAGGCTCTTTGGTGCGCGTGTGCAGGCCGAACAGCGACCGGGCCAGGCGCGCGTTGGACCGCAGGCCGTGCGTCGGCCCGTCGGCGAAGTCCGTCCCCACGCCCCACGTCATCTTGTCCCAGAACGCGCCCTTGTTCGGCTCCGGCTCCCCCGCCCGGCCCATGACCTGGAAGTCGGCGCACAGGCCCCGCGCGCCGAAGCGGACCAGGCGCGGGACGGCCAGCTCGGCGTGGAACCGGCTGCGGTCTTCCAGGGCGCACAGGGCTGCGGCCGGCTCGTGCGGCAGGCCGGCAAAGAAGCTGCCCTGGTCGCCATCAGTGGGCGGGTTGAGGTACAGCCGCTCCATGCCCTGCATCGCGTGACCCTCGGGGGAGACCAGACGCGCCACGGATTGGGACGGGTCGAGCGGCGGAACGGCGTCCAGCGTGTGCCGGACGGACGCCCCAAGCGCCGCAGAGAGCGTCACCAGCGCGGCCCGCGCCTCGCCCGCCGTGGCGGCAGACCCGAAGCGCAGGCCGAACGAGACCGGCTTGCCGCCGCCGAGACTCAGAGGCGGCGGGTCCAGGCCCAGACCGCCCGCCGCTTCCCAATCCACCCCCGAGTCGAGGCTGACCGCGCCGACGAACACCCGGCTGTAGGCGGACCAGGCGACGCGCGCCCGCGCGCCGGGCATGGCCCAGAGTTCCGGCTGGAACAGCGGGCAGGCCAGGTCCAGCCGCAGCGCGCCGGTCCGGCGCGGGGTCGTGCGGACGCGCATCTCGGCCCGCAGCGCGCCTTCCTGTCCCGGCAGGGGCAGCCAGCGCATCTCCCAGTCCAGCGTCCCGCCCTCGGGTCCCAGCTTGCGCGCGCCGCCGAACACGAGCTGCCCGCCCCGGCGCATCTCGTGCCAGTCGATGGGGAGCGGGTAGGCCTCGCCCTTGACCGTGACCGACGCCAGGGGCCGCAGGCCGCTGGTCTCTAAAAGAGGCGCGATGACCTTGGCCCCGCCCCGGTTCCGCAGCGAGACCGAGAGCTGCCATGTCTGCCGCAGGCCGTGGCCGCCGGGCGTGAACGCGGCCCAGAGTCCGCCCTTCGCCCCGCCCTTCAGGGAGGCCAGGCGGTAGATGGTGGGTTCGGAAGAGATGTCGGAGGGGAGTTCGGGCATGGTTTCAGCAGCAGAAAATTGGAGGAGCGTCCCCCCGGCCCCCGATAATGGGGGCCGGGGGGACGCCTAACAGAGGCGATCACGCCGCCGCCATGGCATAGGACTCGATCTCGAGGCGCTTGAACACCAGGCCGTCCTGGAGTTCGCCCAGGGCCGACTCGGTCAGCCCGAAGTGCTCCAAAATGAACGGGTCCATCTCGCGCATCAACGAGTCTCCACCGCTACCGATGTTCGCGCGGTGGGCCAGGATGTTGGCGAGGTAGACGATGCCGGCCAGGTCGAACGAGTTCTGGGCGCGCGTCGGGTGGTGGTGGAACTCGACCGCCTCGACGACCGGCGCGGGCAGGCCCCAGCGGCCCAGCACCCAAGCGCCCAGGGCGGGGTGGGCCAGCCCCAGGACCTTCTTCTCGGCGTCGTACATCGCGAGATGCTCGTCCCGCACGGCGTCCATGATTTCGGCCAGCCCGGCAGGCAGGAAACGGGCCAGGACGATCTTGCCGACGTCGTGCAGCAGGGCGGCGGTGAAGGCCTTCTCGGAATGGGGGTAGCGGGCGCGCTTGGCGACGAGCTTTGCCGCCGTGGCGGACGAGACCGAGTGCTTCCACAAGGCGGGCAGGTCGAAGCCCGTACTGGCGACGCGGAACATGTCGAAGACGGCGGCGGCGAGCAGGGTGTTCTTGAGCGTGGCGAAGCCGAGCAGCGTGACGGCCTGGGGGATGTTGCCGATCTTCTGCCGGAAACCGTAGTACGACGAGTTGGCGAGCTTGAGCACCTTGGCGGCCATGGCGGGGTCGGCCTGGATGACCTTGGCGAGGTCGGACGAGGAGCAGAAGGGGTCCTCGATCATCTGCATGACGCGCAGGACGCTGCCGGGGAGCGTGGGGACGTCGGTGATGCGGGACAGCAGCATTTCCAGGTGCGGGTTCTTCATGAGGGTATCACTCTTCCTTGACGCCAGGCGCGGGCAGTGCGGGGTTCGGATACCCGGATTATCGGCGCCCACCGGGGAAACCCTCACGGAAGAAATACGGGGAGGCGGAGGCGAGGCGGGGTGCGCGGGAGGAAACAGCGGCACGTCCGACGAACAAAAGCGCGGCCCTGGATTCAAACGGGATATGGAGGTCCCCTCATGCCCTCGCTCTCATTTCAGAAGTGGGACACGCTCCGCCGTGGGGAGTTGGATCAGATCGAGAACGCCCATAGCCGCGTCGGTGGCACGACCCGTGGGAGGCGCTACGCAACTCAACAGATCAACCACTCCTACGCGGTCCTACTGTCTTCGCAGTTCCAGGGCTTCTGCCGCGACCTCCACTCGGAATGCGTGGACTACATTGCAGGGGCTGTGACGCCGGCGGCGTTGCAGGACATCTTACGCGCCGAGTTGTTCCAAAACAGGAAACTCGACCGGGGGAACCCGAATCCGGGTAACATTGGGATAGACTTCAACCGCTTGGGGCTGGCTTTTTGGAATGACGTGAAGGCATACGACACCCGGAACAACAATCGGCGCATCTCCCTGGATCGGCTGAACGCCTGGCGCAACGCCATCGCTCATCAGGACTTCGATCCGGCTAAACTTGGGGGGACGGCAACGCTGCGGCTTGAGACTGTTCGGTCCTGGCGTCGAGCAAGCGATCGATTGGCCATATCTTTTGACGCCGTGATGCGGGCCTATCTGGTTGCTCTGACGGGTGCGCCGCCGTGGTGAAGGAGAACTTTTTGAAGACGCAGCAGGCACAACAAACGAACCGGCGCTTCCGAGTCGGGGACAAGGTAACGTTTCAGTTCGTCTACAACCGCCTCACGGGAGTCGTGGTGGAAGACCGGGGAACCATCGGAGCGGGCGGACGGCACCTATATCGGGTCGAAGCGCCCTTCGACGGAGGAAATCCCCTGGTAACAGAATTACCCGCCGATGAACTGCAACCGGCTTGAGATAGAGGCGGTCCACCCCTCACGCCGCGCCCGCAGAACGGGATGAAGCCCGACAAGCCTAACTGCGAGTAGGTCGGGCGGGAGTGGGTTGCGTTGAACTTAGTGCGAAGATGAAGAAAGCCCCGGCCCTCGTTAGAGGTCTGGGGCCTCGCGGCGTCTGGGCTATGGCTGGTAGCAAAGATGACCGTCGGGTCCTCGGGTGAACGTCAGGCTGTTACTCCTGTACGTTGCGCCTGTATCTCTGGGGAGCATTTGACCGCCTGCCGGAGATGCCTCCAGGCAGATCGCCAGTGGCCCAGTCGCCATTCTGTGCTTGCCAACATTATCAAGGCTTTGTAATGAGTCTGGTCAAGTTGAACAGCACGCTCCAAGGCGTGAACGGCAGCGACGTAGCGACGCAGTCGCGCTTCCGCGGCTCCAAAATTGTATAAATCTTGTGGCTTTGCTCGATCATCCCGTGTTGCGGCACTCAAGGCCACCTGTGCGTCGGCGGATATGCCAAGAAAAAGCAGGGCACGACCAAGATAGCCTTGAATGAATGTAATGTCCGGCTGTTCCCGCAGTGCATCTTTGAAGTGGGTCAGGGCTTGCAGGTAGTCTTCTCGTTGGTTCGCCAGCAGGCCGAGATAGAGGTCACTTTTACAGGCATAAACGCCCCTGTCACCAGGAAGAAGACGGGATGCTACTTCCAGTTCTTGGAACGCTAGAAGCAACTGGCCCGTGTCACGGTATGCAAGGTGTAGATCATAATGCGCGTCAGCGTTTCGGGGGTCAAGTTGGAGCGAAGCTTGATAGTCTTGTATCGCTTCAATGTAGTCGCCTGCCATATGGTGAGCATAGGCATTTTGCAATAAAGTGTTGATGTCAGTGTTCATAAAAGGCTAGGGGTCTAATTTGGTTTGTTGACGTTGTACTCGTGCAGAAAGAGCCGCAGGCAATTCTCGTGGCTCTGGTCACTCTTGGAGAACGAAAGCGTCTTCCGCACGAAGCGGGCCAAACGCTGGCGCAGAAAGTATACAACAAACAACTTAAATTAGACCATCACCAAGTATTTTGATATCCCATATGTAGGTATTTTTCCGTTGCCATGTATATGTTTGATCACGCCTTGCCGTCCCCCGACAGCGGCGTTGATGGGAGATTACGAAAGCAAACGTAGTTATGGGAAGAGTGGCTACCCCTTCAGGAACGGGCGGGCAACCACGGTTTTGCCGTCGCTGACGAAGGAAACGGCACCGTGGTGGTCGGTGCGGTAGACCTGGACGTTGTGGGAGGCGAGGCGGGCCAGGGTGGCGGGGGCGGGGTGGCCGAAGCGGTTGTGGCGGCCGCAGGAGATCACGGATAGGCGCGGCTGGAGGCGGTCCAGCCAGTCGTCGCCCGTCGCGTTCTTCGCGCCGTGGTGGCCGGCTTTGAGGACATCACAGGAAAGGTCCCCGCCCGTGTGGGCGTCCAGCATGACGGCCTCGGCCTGAGTCTCGGCGTCGCCGGTCAGCACGAAGCGGGTGCGGCCGTAGGTGAGCAGGAAGGCGGCGGAGTAGTTGTTGATCGTGGCGTCGTCGGCATTGATTCCGTAGGCGGCCTGCGCGCCGAAGGGCGAGTCGGGGGGCGGGTTCAGGACGCGCAGCAGCACGCCGTCGCCCATGTCCAGGGCCATGCCGCGCACGGCCCGCGCGTAGGGGATGCGCTTCTGGCGGACCAGGGCGAGAAACTGGGCGTAGGCGGGCGACGGGTACGGCAGGCGCGTCCCGTCCAGCAGCGTCCCGATCTCGACACCGCGCAGGACGGCGGCCAGCCCGCCGACGTGGTCGCCGTGCGGGTGGGTCAGGACAAGCACGTCCAGACGGCTCAGGCCCAAGTAGCGTAAGAAGGGCACGACGACGCGCGTCCCGACATCGGTGGCGTCCGCCGAGGTCTCGTCGCTCGACCCGCCGCCGTCAATCAAGAGGGTGCGGCCCGAGGGCGTCTGGATCAGCGTCGAATCGCCCTGGCCGACGTCGATGGCAGTCACGCGCAATTTGTCACGGTCCGGGTCCGGGCGGCGGGCCAGCCCCCACCAGAGCAGGGGGGCCAGGGGCAGCAGCGGGGCCAGCCGGAGCAGGCGGCGGCGCGTCTCGTCGGGGCTTGTTTCGGGATTTTTCTCTTGCGGCATAGGTCACTCCGTAGACCAGGGCGTAGAACGACAGCAGGATCGGGGCGGGCGGCGTCGGGATGGCGCGGGCGGCCCAGGGCGACGCGGCGAAGGCGCGGACGACGGAGGCGATCTGTGTCGTCCCCCACCCCGCCAGGCCGAGCAGCGGCCCGCCCAGCGCGTGCGCGAGGCAGAACAGGCCGATGCCCACAAACGCCAGCGGGAGCAGCAAGAACAAGGCGGGGACGACGATCAGGTTGGCGAGCCAGCCGGACAGCGAGACCTCGTTGTAGTCGGCGGCGACGATGGGGGCCGCGCCGAGCTGCGCCAGCAGGGACAGGCCCGCCATGTCGGCCAGCCATTGCACCAAACGGCGCGGCAGGGGGCGGGCGATGCGGGCGGCGATGCGGGGCCGCCAGAAACCGTCCCAGACCGGCATGGCAAGCGCCAGGGTGCCGATGGTCAAAAACGAGAGCTGGAAGCCCGGCTCCAGCAGCGCGGTCGGCTGGAGCATCAAAATCAGCAGGGCCGCTGCGCCCGCTGCAGTCGGGGCGTCCGGCTCGCGCTCGAACAGAACGGCCCCGAAGTACAGCGCGGCCATCACGACCGCCCGCGCCACGGCGGGCCGCCCCCCGCAGGCCAGGGCGTACAAGACCAGGGCGGCGACCAGCAGAGCCGCCTGCCACTTGCGCGGCAGAGTCAGCCGCCGCAAGGCTGCCTCCAGCCAGAACGCCAAAATCCCGACGTGCAGCCCCGCCGAGGCGAGTATGTGGACCGTGCCGGTGCGGACGAAATCGGCCAGCAGGGCCGGCGGCAGGTCGGTCCGGTGTCCGATCAGCATTCCGCCCAGCAAGGCCGCCTGCGCGGGCGGCAGGGCGGCTTGCAGGGCATCCAGTACGCGCCGCCGGACACGGACGGCCAGGGCTAAGACCGGGCTGACGCGGCGCGCGCCCAGCGACTTCACCGCGCCCTGCCGCTTGACGCGCAGCTCGGCGTAGATCGCCCGCCGCGCGAGATAATCGCGCCAGGAGAACGCGCCGGGGTTTGTCGCCCCTTGGGGCGTCTCCAAGGTCCCGCCCAGGCTGACCCGGTCGCCATAGTCCAGCGCCAGGCCGCGCGCCGCGTCCGGCCCCAGCGCCACGGACACGTCGCCGGTCACGGGCGTGGTCCGCCGCCGCACCGTGACCGCGTCCGCACTGAAGTAGAACGTCAGTCGCCCGCCCCGCCGCGCCTCGGGGTCGCTGCGGACCGTGCCCGTCAGCGTCAGAGGCGCGGGGTTGTCCGCCCAGTGGGAAACGTCGGACGCGGGGACGCTTTGGAACGCCGTCAGCCGCACCGCCCCCGCCGCAAGCCCCAGCAGCGCCAGCCCGGCGGCGAGCAGCCGGGGGGCGCGGCCCAGGGCGAGCAGGGCCAGTCCCAGCGCGGCCAGCCCGAAAGCGAGCGCGGCGGGCAGCCAGCCCTCGGCACACAGCCCCACCCCGGCGGCAAAAGCCGCCGTCCAAACAAGCAGCGGCCGGTGCCGCATGGTACACGCCCTCCGTGGCGGTTGTTCGAGCTAGGCTGTCCGTATCCTGGTCCAGACGGCAACTGAGCCTAGCAGCACCGCGAATACGCTGACTACCAGCAGCGGCTTGCTCGGCGAAATCCAGACGAGGTCTAACGCCCGCAAGACAGCCGTGAGAACGACTATCGTTCCTCCACCTACAAAGATGGCGAGTACAAGGTCCTCACGTGTGACAGACGATGGGCGCTTCCCTGCGATCAAGCTCTTCGCCAAGACCCCCCCTAAAGACAGAGCGCCCAGCATTATCAGAGACAGCTCATACTGAACCCAACTTATCTGCTGCATATGTTCCTCTTCTTAATGGGTTAGGCACCCTTCCAAGCTGCCGCCTACACCGAGTCCTGGGCGCGGAAGGTCCAAACGACGCCCGCGCGGCACAGCGCGCAGAGAGGGTCTTTTGGGGGGACATCATCGGGCGGCGGGGCGGCGAGGGAGCCGCAGCGGCGGCAGGGGAGCCACCCCTGCCGCCGCTTCCATTCGGAGGTGCGGGCGGCGCGGAGCATGGTACGGCGAATCCGTTCGCGCAGTGCTTCCTCCGTGATGCCTATGAGTGCGGCATTTACGCGCGCCCGCGACTCGCTAGACAGCACAATCCGTGCCAAGTCGGCGTCCGTGGGGCTGTCAACCGATAATTTCACGGGTTTTTTTTTCGCGCGGGCCAGGCCGCTGGCCTTGAAGTGGATGTCGGTGATGACGCGCCCGCCCAAAACGCCGTTGAGACGGCGCAGCATGTCGTCCTTGAGCAGCGTCAGCTCGTTGGCCCAGACGCTGTTCTTGACGCGCACGAACAGGACGCCGTCGCGGACGGCCTCCACCTGGGTCACGCCGGACACCTGCGGGCCGACGACCCCGTCCCAGTGCGCCTTGGCGAGGTGGGGGCGGAGCTTTGCGGCCAGCTCGTGCGACTGGAAGAAGCTGTCCACGGACAGGCCGGCGGGGGCCAGGCCGCGCGTCTTTTTCATCATAGATTTCTCGTGTTGACTGCTCGTGCCCCTTTACCCCTTCACGGCTAACACGGCCTCGCCCGCCGTGACCTCGTAGACGGCGGCGCGCTCCAAAACGGCGGGGGAGAACGCCCGCAGGTTGGTACACGACAGGAACGTTTGCGAGCCGGCGCGGGCGGTCAGGTCGAACAGCAGCGACCGGCGGGCGTCGTCCAGGTCCGAAAGGACGTCGTCGAGCAACAGCAGGGGCGGCTCGCCGACCAGTTCTTCGATCAATTGCCGCTCGGCCAGCTTCAGCGACAGGGCCACGGTCCGCTGCTGGCCCTGCGAGCCGAACAGGCGGCAGTCCGCGCCGTTGACCAGAAACGCGATGTCGTCGCGCTGCGGCCCCCGCGCGGTCGTCCCCCGTGCGGCCTCCTCGGCGGCCACAGACGCCAGCTCTTCCCCGAAGCGCGCCTGAATGCCCTCGGCCCCGGTCAGCCCGTCTAAGGGAAACGAAGGCAGGTAGCTGACCACCAAGTCATCGCGCCCGTCGCTCAAAGTCTGGTGAGTGTCCCGCGCGAGCTGGGCCAGGCGCTCCAGGAACAGCCGCCGCCGCTCGATCAGCAGCGCGCCGTGCTGGGCCAGGCCCGCGCTCCAGGCGGGCAGGCTCTCGCGGGCCGTCCGGGGCGCGCGCCCGTCGCGCAGGTCGCGCAGCAGGCGGTTGCGCTGCTCCAGAGTCTTGCGATACGACCCCAGCGCCAGCACGTAGCGCGGCGACGTCTGGGCGATCTCCAGGTCCAGAAAGCGTCGGCGGACGGACGGCTCGCCCCGAATAATCTCCAGGTCGCCGCTGTCGAACAGCACCGCGTTGAGCTGGCCGATGACTTCGGAGAGCCGCGTATGCCGGACGCCGTTGATGCGGGCGGACTTCTTCTCGGAGAGCGACAGGGCCATCTCGATCTCGATGTCGCTGCTGCGGTCCCGGACGACGTCGGCGGTAACTCGGGTGCCGGCCTGGCCGAAGCCGATCAGCTCGACGTCCTTGCCCGCGCGCGACGACTTGGATGTTGCCAGAAGGTACAGGCTTTCGAGCAGGTTGCTTTTGCCCTGGGCGTTGCGCCCGACGAAGATGTTCAGGCCGGTCCCCGGCTCGATCCGCAAGGCCTCGTAGTTCCGAAAGTGTTCCAGCTTGAGCGAAGTGATGTGCATGAAAGATGCGTAGGAGCCTGACTGCAAGCTCCCCGTCCGTCCCTGTCCCGGATTCTTATATCCCCATATAAGATAGAGATTCTTATATAGTAGTAGTAATAGGTGTGTGACTCTTCTGTGACTCAGCGTGACTCTCGCCTGGCTTTGCTCTCCGAATGGCCTCTTTCAGGCGGTTTGCGCCGAGGCTACCCAAGCGGGAACGCGATTCCGTGCGCGATTCCGTCGTTTCGCCGAGTCACAAGAGAGTCACATTCGGGTGTGACTCAAGGCCGAAAGTGTGACTCTTCTGTGACTCAGTGACAAAGATTTGGCGCGTGAGTCACATCGGGGTGCCGTTGAGTCACACTGAGTCACAGAAGAGTCACATGATGTGACTCAACGATCTGCGGCGCTGAGGCAGGCCGCAAATTGGGCGAGGGGATGAATCCCTCTCGCTGCCTCTTGCGCCACAATGTCACACCATTTGTCACAGTGTCACACGTTCTGTCACAGCATGTGACACTATGACACAAGCCGAATCTTTCCTGCCTTGTTCAACCTAACTGCCCCGCTCAAGCTCCTGACGGATGCGGCTGACCAGCGACAAAAGCTGCGGGTCGATCTCCACTTCTTTGGCGAGCCGCGCGTGGGCGTGGACGATGGCCGTGTGGCTCTTCAGGCCGAACGTCGCCGCCACCGACGACAAGGGGGCGTTGGACAGCTCCTTGGTCAGGTACATGGCGATCTGGCGCGCGAATCCGGGGTCGCCCTGGAGCCGCGTCGCCCGATTGCTGCGCCCGCCGCCGGCCAAAATCTGGTCGCGGGTGACGCCCGCCTGGGCTGCCACCGTGTCGATGATGCGGTCCACGACCGGCCCCCCCAGGCTCATGGCCGCGCCGGGCGTCTGGGCCAGGAGGCCGCCCAGAGGGATGATATGGTCCTCGGGGTGGGCCGAGACCGGCTCGCGGGCCGGGCCGTGCGCGGTCAGGTCGCGCAGGGGCATCCGCTCGACGTAGTAGGAACTCAGCACCTCGGAGGCGAGCTGCTTGGTGACGGGGGTGCGGGACAGCGAGGCGTAGGCCATCAGCTTGATCAGCGCGCCTTCGAGCGACCGGATGTTGCTCTGGATGAGGTTCGCCATGAACGCGATGACCTCCGGGGGGATCGCCATGTTCTCCAAAATGGCTTTTTTTTGCAGGATCGCCTCCCGCATCTCAAGTTCGGGTGGGGCGATGTCGGTGACCAGGCCGCACTCGAAGCGCGACCACAGGCGCACGTCCATCGCGCGCAATTCGCGCGGCGAGCGGTCCGAGGTCAGCACGATCTGCTTGTTCATCTGGTGCAGGGCGTTGAACGTGTGAAAGAATTCTTCTTTAGTCTGCTCCTTCGAGGCCAGGGTCTGGATGTCGTCCACCAGCCAGACGTCCACGTTGCGGTACGCCCGCCGGAAGTCCTCGGTGCGCTTGTCGCGGATGGCGGCGACGTAGTGGTTGGTGAACGTCTCGCCGCTGACGTAGGCGACGCGCGCCTCGGGCAAAGCCAGCCGAATCTGGTGGCCGATGGCGTGCATCAGGTGGGTCTTACCCAGGCCCGAGCTGCCGTACAGGAACAGCGGGTTGTACATCTTGCCCGGCGCTTCCGAGACGTGGACCGCGCCGGCGTGGGCCAGGCGGTTGGACTTGCCGACCACGAACTGCTCGAACGTGTAGCGCGGGTTCAGCGGTGAGGCGGCCAGCTCGGTCGTGAACGGGTTGCGGCCCCGCCCCCCGCCGCCACTGCCGCCCGCCAGACCCGCCCCGGTCGTGCCGCCCGGCTCGGGGGCCAGCGGCAGGGCGGCCTGGGCGTGGGGGGCGGCGGGGGCGAGCGCGCCGCCCTCGGCCCCCACGTCCGGGGGCGGGACGCGCGCCGCGCCGGCCTGCTGCAAAGGAAGCGGCTTTTCGCCCAGGAGCGGCTGGACGTCGGGCGTGGAGATGACGAACCGAATCTGGAGCTGCGGCACATCTAAATACTGCGCCAGGTGCTGGGCCAGAGGCTGGGCGTACTTGGTCTCGACGAAGGTCCGCGCGAACGACGACGGGGCACCCAGCACGACGACGGCCCCGTTGAAGGACAGCGGCTTGAGCGGGCGCAGCCAGTTGTCGATGGTCTGCTTGTTGAGCGTCCCGGCCAGCGCGCGCAGAGTCCGCTCCCAGGCCCGGCGCAGGGCGGTGCGGCTCTCCTCCTCGCCGAGTTCCAATTGCTGATCTCTCAGCGGCTGGTCTCGGGCGCTGCGGTCTTCGGGCTGGGCGTGGCTGGTCACGGGTATCCTGGGGACGGGCTTCGACTCGGGCGTGGGGCCGGAGGCAAACAAAAGAGACGGCCAATTCCGTGTACGAAATCGCCGTCCCGACGCCGCCCATTATACCGCGAATCGCCTGCCGGGGCAAGCGGGGGAACCAGGACAGGACGCCCCAGGGTAAACTGTGTTCTATGAGCAAAGAGCGCACACGGGTTGTTATGGTCGGGACGGGGGGGTGGGGGCGGCAGCACGCGCGCGTGTTCTCGGAGCGGGCCGACGTGGACTTCCGCGCCGTCTGCGGGCGCGACCGGGGGCGGGCCGAGGCCCGTGCCGGGGAGTTCGGCGTCCGCGCCTACACGGACATCGGCGCGATGCTCCAGGCCGAGCAGCCAGACCTTGTCAGCCTGAGCCTGCCGAACGAGGGGCACTTCGCGCCGACACTAGAGGTCATCCGGGCCGGCTTCCCGCTGCTGGTGGAGAAGCCGCTCGTCTTTGATCTGGCCGAGGCGGACGCGCTGCTGGACGAAGCCCATCAGCGCGACCTGTTCTTCGCGATCAACTTCAACCACCGCTACGCCAAGCCCGTGCAGATGGCGCGCGCGGCCATCGAGTCTGGCCGCTTGGGCGAGCCGATGTTCGCGACCTGGCGGTTCGGCGGCGAGGGCGGCGGCGGGCACCCCCACGCCAACCTGATCGAGACGCAGTGCCACGGCTTCGACATGCTCGAATTCTTGTGCGGGCCGGTCGCGTCGGTGATGGCGGAGATGACCGACAAAACCGGCGTGGGCTGGACGACGCTGGCCCTGTCGCTGAAGTTCGCCAGTCGTGCCGTGGGCAGCCTGGTCGGCTCCTACGACACGTCCTACTCCTACCCCGACACGCACCGGGTCGAGGTCAGCGGGCGGGGCGGGCGGCTGGTGATCGAAGACACGGTCCGGCGCTACACGTTTCACCCGGCGGGGAGCGAGACGGGCGAGACGTGGCAGGCGGGCTACTTCAACGACCCCGCCCGCGAGTTCCACCGGACGTTCGACGCCTACATAGACGCGATGCTGGCCGCCTTCCGGGCGGGCCTGCCGCCGCCCGTGCCGGCTGCGGCGGGCCGCCGGGCGCTGAAGCTGGCGTGGGCCGCCATCCGGTCGTTCGAGCAGGGCCGGAGGGTCTCGGTGGAGGAAGCGGCTGGAGATTAACCGGCCCCCTGCCCCGGTTATGGAGGTGAGCGGGCCTCTTTCCCCTATTCCCCGACGACCGCGCGGGCGGCGGCGAGGACGGCGTCGTAGTCCGGCTCGCTGGCGATCTCGCCGACGAGCTGGGTGTAGCGGATCACGCCGGTCTTGTCGGCCAGGTAGATCGAGCGCGAGAGCATCCCCAGCTCCTTGACCTGCGCGCCGAAGGCCGCGCCGACGACGCGGTCCTTGTGGTCGGAGAGCATCTGGATGTTGGTGACGCCCTCCTGCTTGGCCCAGCGGGTCTGGGCGAAGGGCGTGTCGGCGCTGATCGTGACGGTCTTGATCTTGTCGGCGGGCAGGCCCGCGACGTGCCGGTTGAACTTGCCGGTCTCCAAAGAGCAGACGCTGGTGTCGATGCTGGGGACGAAGATCATCAGCACGGCCTTGGTGCCGTTCTCGCTCAACTCGCTCCAGCCGACGGTTTCCAGTTTCTCGGCGGTCTGGACGTGGAAGTCGGGGACGCGGTCGCCGACCTTGAGTTCCTGGCCCAGCAGGGTCATCGGGCGGCCCTTGAACGTGATCGCGCCGGGGCGTTCGGTCTGTGTCGCCGTCGTCATGGGGTTGTCTCCTGTAGGCGTGTATTCGCCCCAGTATACCCATCCCGCGGGACTACGAGAGGGGCCAAGAGGGGTATACTGGGGTATGGCCGCCTCTATCATCTTCTTCGACATCGGCGACGTGCTGTTCGACGAGAACGGCCAGCACCTGTGGCTCTTCCACGCCCTGCTGCTGACGCTGCGCGCGCACGGCAAGGACGTGCTGTGGGACGACTTCAACGCGACCCGCAAGCGGCTGGCGGCGGCGGGGCCGAACCCCGAGGCGGCGATCAAGGGGGCGCTGGCCTTCTACTGCGCCAACGACTCGGAGACCGAGACGCTGTGGCACGAGGCACGGGACGGGTACCAGCAGATGCGCCGCCCCCGCCCCTATGGGCAGCTCTTGGACGGCATCACCCCGGCCTTGCAGGACCTCAAGCGCGACTTCCGCCTGGGCATCATCGCCAACCAGCACCCGCCCGTCCAGCAGGCCATCGAGGGCTACGGCATCGCCGGCCTGTTCGACGTGGTCATCATCAGCGAAGTCGTTCACCTGTTCAAGCCCGACCCGGCCATCTTCCGGGCCGGCCTCGAAACGGCCCGAGTCCCGGCCAGGGACGCCGTGTTCGTCGGCGACCGGCCCGACAACGACATCGGCCCCGCCAAAGCCGCCGGCATGAAGACCGTCCGCTTCAAGCGCGGCATCCAGTACGTTTTCTTCAACCCAGAGGACCCGGCTCTAGTCGCCGACGAGACCGTCACCGACGTGTCGCAACTGGCGGACGCCGTGCGCCGCGTGGCTGCGGGGGGGGTGCTGTGACGCGGGGACCGCTGCTGCTCTCACTCTGGCTCGGGCTGGCCTCCGTCGCCGATGCCCCGGCGTGGGCGCTGCCGACGCGGGAGGCTGGGCCGGGGGTCGCCGCCAACGCCCCCGTCCTTGTCCTCCGCTGGCGGACCTTCGCGCCTCCCGGCGGGCGGTTTTCCGTTCTGTTGCCGACGCCTCGCTCAAAAAGCATCGCCGTCCCCAGCGGCGTGGGCTACCTCTACACCTGCAAGGCGGGCGACCTTGGGTACATCGTGCAGTACAATGATTCCTCCCCGGACATTGTCCGAGACTTGGGCGCGAAAAAGGTCCTAATGATCTTTGACAATGCGTTCCTCCATGCCGGCCACAAAAGACTCGTCCGCCGGAGCCTTGTGACGCGGGGCGGCTATCCCGGCGAAAGGATCGACGCCCTCCGGTCCAGATGCCGGCAAGAAAGGTCTTGCGCCTACCTCGTGGGGAACCGCCTGTATCGCCTGGTTGCCCTCTGCCCCACAGGGGACTCAGAGGCGCAGGCAGACGCCGACAATTTCTTGAACTCGTTCACGCCGACACCGGCAGCCCCGCCAAAGCCCGCCCGCTAGAAAGATACAGGAGCGGCAAGCCGGGCGACGACTTCAGCGTGGCCCTGCTGCAAGACGGTGGCCGGCTCTGAAGCGGCCCGTGGTACAATAGGCGGAAAGGGTGAGGCAGGCATGGAAGCCGATATCCGCTACGTCAAGCCGGGCGGACTGCGGGTGTCGCCCATGCGCCCCGAGGGGGCCGACCCGATGAAGCTCCAGGACCAGTTCAACGAGTTCGGCTTCTCGGTCGCGGACATGCCGCCCATAGAAGTAACGCTCGGGCTGGGCGGCGAGATGATGATCAACAACGGGATGACGCGGGCCGCTCGCTGCTGCATCGTCAACTCGGAACAGCTGGTCGCCGTCGAGATTATCGACGTCCGACCGGAATGGGATCTCCGCTGTCTGCCGACAATCGTACAGTCCCTTGACCTCGACTCTTAGCGGGTGAAGGAGGCTCAAGAGGAAAATCATGGATAACACACAGCAACTCCTTGATGCGCTCGGCCGGGTGCATCAGGCGCACCCGTCTTGGCGATTCGGCCAGCTCATCACAAACGTCTCCATGTTCGCGAAAGGCCCCGTCAACTCAGCCGTCTATGACGTAGAAGATGAAGAACTGTTGAAGGCCGCTCAAGATCACCTGGCCCGTCTCGGTGCGGGACAGCAGACAGAACAGGTCGCGGCCTAGATGATCATTGAAGCGCGCGAGGACGTGGTCCGGCTCGAAGGGGCACTGGACAAGAACCTGTGGCCCACCATCCAGGCGGCGGCGAGCCTGCTGCTGCGCCACCACATCCAGGGCATCATCGTGGACGGGAGCGGCCTGACGGGCTGTTCGGCGGAGGGGGCCAAGACGTTCCGGGACGGCATGGACTACATCGAGCGCTACCGCGCGCGGATCGTCGTGTCCGGGCTATCCGAGGCCGTCATGGAGAGCATCCGCGCCGTGCCGGGCGTCCGCTCGCGCCTGCCGGTCTCGGCCACGCTGGAGGAGGCGCGGTCATCGCTGAAGCTGGGCTGTTCCCCGGCGGCGCGGGCGACCGGGGTAGACCGCGCGCCGCGGAAGATTCTGGTTCCCCTGCTGCGGGCGGACAACCCCGAGGCCGCCAGTGCCCTGGCCTGTCGTCTGGCGAAAAGCGGGGGCGGACAGACGGCGCGGCTGCACCTGGCTTACGTGCTGGAAGTGCCGCGCCACCTGCCGCTGACCGCGCCGCTGCCCGAGGAAGAGGCCGAGGCGTCCCGCGCCCTCGAAGCCGCCGCCGCCCAGGCGCGCTGCGACGGTGTGACGGCCGAGCCGCTGGTGACGCGGGCGCGCGACGCGGGCGAGGAGATCGTCCACCAGGCCGAAATCCTCAGCGCCTCGCTGATCGTGCTGGCCTACCTGCCCTCAGACGACCCCAGCGACACGCAGATGTCCCGCGTCAGCCGCACCGTCCTGGACCGCGCCCCGTGCGAAGTCGTCCTGAACAAGCAGCCTGTGCGCTAGGTGATCGCCGCCCTAAGACGAAGAAGTCCCGTCAGGCAAAGGCCGGGCATGTCGCCGCCAGCCGAACGCCTCGGGCCAGCGGAGACAATAGCTGACAATATGTACGGAAGCCGCTGCCGGATCGACGCGCCGACACAACCAGACCTCCGCCTTGCCGCCGCACTGGACGCACTCGATCACGTACCACGGCTAAACCCCGTCAATGACTCGATAAGCGACAGGAATTTTGTGATGGCGCGGACAGGGCGGCCGCCATAGCGGACGGAAATGGAAACGCCGGTAGAGGGGCCAGGAGAGCACTAGCACCGACCCAATGGTTCCTGCCACCATGAGCACGGAGGAAAACTCACGAGGCTGGTTCATCAGACATGGCAGCCACTAGCCGGGCAGCGCGCCCAAAGCCGCCAACGCTCCCAGCAAAAGCAGACCGGGAAGTGCAAGGCGCATGCGATACCCGCCCTCGCTGGCGGCCAGGCGGGTTGTCTCCACCGCCCGATCTGCTCCACGTCACGTAAAGGAAAGCGCACCTCTAACCGCGCGCCAGGTTGTTCTCCCGCCGCTGAATGGCGAAGCGCATCCCGAAGGCGTGGAGGGTGGAGTTTAAGGATTTCGAATCGCGTCCGCCTGCCTGTGAAAGTGCTTCGGCCTCGCTCTCCAGTGCGGTTCCGGCTACCTCCCCATTAGCCTGTGCTACGTCCCTCAGAGTCATGAGGAAGGCATCCACTCCTTCACTCTTCTAGAGCCGCTTGCAGATAAGCGGCGGCGAAATCCGGGCCCTTCAGTTCATCCGCGAAAGTCTCACTGAAATCTTCCAACAGCATCCTTGTTCCCCTCCCAGAACTGCCGCGATCTCACGGCTAGTAGATGGGCGCAACCAACGGCAGGTGCAATTCGTTAGAAAGTCTTTGTGCGTAGTCATGCGCCTTATCAGCCTGGGAAAACCCGCCCAAGGTCGAGTAGAGGAGAGTCGCTTGCTTCCATTTTAGGACGACAAGATAGGAAGTCGACCCCTTCGCGGACACGCGTTTGACGGCGATCCCAGAAATATCGTCCCATGTTCCTGTGCGAACAGATGGAATGGCGGTGGATGCACTCAAAGTGCGATAGGAATGAGTGTCGGCGTCAAGGACAAGGACACATTTCTTGTGCCACCAAAACAGCACGCTCCAGTAGAGAAAGGCGACGCCAAGCCCGAGTTCCATGACCTGCACAGTAAAATGCGTCTTTACATACTGCCAACCAAAAGTTGTGGGAATCGCTTGAAAAACAGTGCGGTTATCTATCGCAGTACACATTGCGGCGATCAAGAGGAAAAGCGAAACCAAGAAAACAGGAACGGCGTCAGGGGGTGAGAAGACCCATTGCTTGCTGGGGGTTCGCCGCTGGAAGCTGCCGGACTGGGTTGCACTCACTGTGAACATACTTAAAGCCATCATGGGAGCGAAAAAGATAAATAACGGCAATAAATCCTTTGACATCTTCCATCCTCCTCACGCTGGCTGTTTTGCTCTAGTTACTTCGCGTAAACTGGTTCCGATAAACACGGCCTAACGGCGTCAGCACGAACGCCCGCGTCTTGCCGCTGTGCTCGCCCGTGCCGACGATTTGGCCCCGGTCGTTGATGCTGTCCACGCTCTCCAGGACCCGAGCGGAGGGGGCGGGGAGCAGATCACTCACAGCACCTCTAAAGCGTTAGGCAGGTGGGTCAGCACCTCGCAGCCGCCCTCGGTGACGAGCACGTCCTCCTCGACGCGCACCCCGCCCCAGTTCTCTAAGTAGATCCCCGGCTCGACCGTCATCACCATGCCCGGTGCCAGTGTCAGCTTGTCATAGCGGGCCGAAAGCCCCATGCCGTCGTGGACCGAGCGGCCCAGCGAGTGACCCAGGCCGTGGCCGAAGAAGTCGCCGTACCCGCGCGCGGCGATGAAGTCGCGGGCGACGGCGTCGATCTCTTTGCCCGTCTTGCCGGGCCGGATGGCGGCGATGGCGCGCTGCTGCGCCTCCAGGACGACGGCGTAGACCTCGCGGCCCTTGTCCGAGACCGCGCCGATGGCGTAGGTGCGGGTGATGTCCGAGTTGTAGCCGCCCACCGTCGCGCCCCAGTCGATGGTCACGAAGTCGCCGACGGAGAGCGGGCGCGGCCCGGCGTGGTGGTGCGGGTGCGCGCCCAGCGCGCCGGAAGCAACGATGGTGTCAAACGCCGCCCCGGTCGCCCCGCCCCGGCGCACGGCGTATTCGAGTTCCAGCGCGAAGTCCTGCTCGCGCGTGCCGGGCTTGAGCCGCGGCTTGACCGACAGGAACGCCGCCTCAGCGATGGCGATGGCGCGGCGGATTCGTGCGATTTCGCCCACATCTTTGACCAGCCGGAGCGCTTCGACGACGTTCTGAGTCCCCACCCACTCGACATCGGGGGCGAGGGCACGGAACGCTTCCCACGCGGCGACCGAGACGTGCCCCGCCTCGAAGCCCAGCCGGCGCAGATGAGGGCGCTCCTTCAGGATGGCCTCCAGCGCCTCGCCGTAGCCGCCGCTGCCCGAGGACGTTTCGCGGATCTGGAAGGCGCGGCACTCGGCCGCGGCCCGCAGGGTGTAACGCGAATCGGTGACGAACAGCGCCTCGTCCGGCGTGACCAGGGCTTGGGCGGTGGACCCGGTGAAGCCCGAGACGTAGCCGAGGTTGTCGGGGTCGGTCAGCAGCAGGGCGTCGAGCGGCGGCTGGTGCGCGGCCAGGGCGGCGCGGACGCGGGCGAGGCGGGCGGGCAGGACACCATCGGTCATGGGTGGTTTCTTTCCTCGCGGGGGCGTCAGCGGTGGCTGGCTTCGATCAGGTTCTTGGCGGCATCCAGCGCCATGAGATAGCCGTGGGGGCCGAAGCCGACGATCTGGCCGGTGGCGACGGGCGAGACGACGCTGTGGCGGCGGAAGTCCTCGCGGGCGTGGACGTTGGACAGGTGGACCTCGACCGTCGGCAGGCGCGAATCGGCGATGGCGTCGCGGATGGCGTAAGAGTAGTGGGTGTAGGCACCGGGGTTGATGACGATGGCCGACGCCCAGCCCATCGCGTCCTGGACAAAATCCACGATCGCGCCCTCGGAGTTCGAGTGCTGGATTCGGATCTCCAGGCCTAGGTGTTTGGCGTGGGCTTCGACCTTGCGGTTGACCGACTCGAACGTCTCTTTGCCGTAGATGTCCGGGTCGCGGACGCCGAGCATGTTCAGATTCGGGCCGTGGATCAGCGAGATGCGGATGGGGCCGGTTCGGGTAAGCTGCACGATCGTCTCCAGTAGGCGTGGTCGTCACTCACGTTTAGGCTGAGGGGAGGGTGGCCTCTTCGGGCAATAAAATCGGGATGCCGTCGCGGATCGGGTAGACACGCCCGCACCTGTCGCAGACGAGCGTGTTACCCTGCTGGCGCAGCGGCGGTCGGTCGTCGTCGGCGGGGCAGGCCAGGACGGCTAAAAACTTCGGGTCGAGCGAAGCGGTGGTGGGCATGGGCGGTCCTTTAGTGCGATAGAGGCTCCCCAGAATCGGGGCGGGGGGGCCGGCGCTCCCCGTACACTTCCGAATAGACTTCCAGATAGACTTCCAGTGTCTCGCGGGCGGCCTTCTCCCAGGAGAACAGGGCGGCGCGGGCCGGCCCGCGCTCCCGCCAGCGCGCCCGGACGGCGGGCGAGGCCAGCAGTTTTTCTAAAGCGTGCGCCCACGCGCCCGAGTCGTCGGCGGGCAGCAGAATCCCCGCGTCGCCGACGACCTCGGGCAGCGACGACGACCGGCTGCACAGGACGGGGCAGCCGCAGGCCATCGCCTCCAGCGGCGGCAGGCCGAAACCCTCGTACTTGGACGGGTAGCACAGCGCGTCCGCACCGCCGTAGAGCGTCGGCAGGGCGTCGTCGGCGACGTAGCCCGCCAGATGCACGTCGGCCCGCACGGACTCGGGCAGGGCCGCGAGCTGCGCGTCGGTCTCGTCCAGCCAGCCCCGCTTGCCCGCGACCACCAGTCGGTGCGGCGGCGGCTGAGGCCCGAGCTTGACCAGGGCGAAAGCGTCCAGCAGCAGGGCCAGGTTCTTGCGCGGCTGCAAGACGCCTACGGCCAGCAGGTAGGGCCGGTCGTCCAGGCCCAGCGCCCTGTTCGCCGCCGCCTGCGCGGTTTCCTGCCCGCCCTGCGCCGGGGCGAACCGGGCGTCGGCGGCCTCCAAGATCACCCGGACGCGGTCCTTGGGCACGGACGGGCAGAAGCGGGCGATGTCGCGCCGGGTGCTCTCCGAAACGGCGACCACGCGGGCCGCCCGGCGCATGGAGCGCGGGACCAGGGTATTGAGCACCCAGCGGTCGCGGGGCAGGAACAGGTCGGGGTGGACTCGGAAGGACACGTCATGCACGGTCGTGACGACCGGGCAGCGGCAGCCGAGCAGCGGGATGTTGTACTGCGTGTGCGCGACGTCTATCCGGTCGGACTGGAGGGCGCGGGGCCAGCCCAGCAGCATCCACGCGGCGTCCTGGGCGGGCCGTGGTAGGGTGCGCCAGGAGAAGTTCGCGCCCAGGCCCAACGGCGGGTCGCCCTCGATGGGCCGGCGGGTGTACAGGACGTATTCGTTTTGGGTGTCAACCGCCCCCAGGCCGCCGATCAGGCCGCGCCAGTAGGTGCGGTCGCCCGTAAAGCGGCCCGACAGTGTGCGCGCGTCAATGCCGATACGCATGGAGGTATTATACACCCATGCCCATCCGTGTCCTGCTGCTGCTGCACGAGATGTCGCCGACGGGGGCGCCCAAGGTCGCCCTGTCCGCCTTCGAGCGCTTCGGGGATGCGGTGGACCTGCGGACTCTGGCCTACTTGGGCGGCCCGCTGGGGTCGCGCTTCCGCGCCCTCGGCCCGGTGCAGACCCTGGTGAGTCAATCGTTCCCCGGCATGAGCGCCCCTCTCCCCGCCCTGGCGCGGTTCGCCTGGCACCGGACCCTGAGCGTCGCCAAGGCGCGCGCCTGGGCCGGACCCCTGCGCCGGTGGAAGCCGGACGTCGTCTACGTCAACAGCGTGGCGGGCCTGCTGGTCGCGCGGCGGCTGGCCCTGCCGCCCGCGCCGGTGCTGCTGCACGTGCATGAACTGGACAGCGTACTGGCCGAGTTCACCCGGCACTCACCCCCCCTGATTCAAACCCTGCCAGCGCGGTACATAGCCGTCTCGCAGGCCGTCGCCGACGCCCTCACGGAGCGGTTCGAGGTGGACAAAGACAAGGTGGCCGTCATCCCCGCCTTCGTGGAGGGTGACATTGCCGCGCCCGCCCGCGCCCTGCGCCCGCCCGATGCGCCGTTCGTGGTCGGCGGGGCGGGCGTCATCAACTGGTTCAAGGGGGTGCAGTTGTGGCTGCTTATGGCGGCGGAGACCAAGAAGCGGCTGGGCGCGGGCCGGGTCCGGTTCGTCTGGGTGGGCGTACCGGACAACGAGGAAGGCTGGCAGTTCCGCGAGATGGCCCGCAAGCTGGGGCTGGCGAGCGATCTAGAATCCATGCCGTTCACGCCGGACCCGTGGGCGCATTACGCGGGCTTTGACGCCTTCGCGCTGACGTCGTGGCAGGAGACGGCCTCACTGGCCCTGCTGGAGGCCATGCTGCTGGAGCGCCCCGTCGTCTGCTTCCGGGGCAGCGGCGGCCCGTGGGAGTTCGTGGGCGAGGCGGGCGTCGTCATCGAGGACTTCTCAACAGGGGACATGGCCGACGCCCTGGCGGCCCTGGCCGGCGACCCGGACCGGCGGGCCGCGCTGGGCAAAGCCGCGCGCCGCCGCGTCCTGGACCACTTCACCGCCGACCGGCAGGCGCCGAAGATCCTAGCCGAGCTTCGGCGCCTGGTGCCGCAGGCGGGCCATGACCCTCCGGCGTAGAAGTAAGGCGAAGCGGCGGGGGGATCGCCAATAGGCCAGAAAGGTCATCGGAACGCGCGAAATCAAGTCGGTGGGCTTGATGAGGCCGCGCGCCCCCTGCACGAAGGAGCGGGAGAAGAACCGGCCCGGTGTCGTCCCCCCCTGAGTCCGGCTGAGGTGGCGTGCCACCCGCCACAGGGCGGGCAGGGCGAACGGGTGCCGCTGCTCCCGGAGCCGCAGGGCTTCCTCCGAGGAAAGCCCGTACAGGGGGGGCGCGTTTCGGGCGAAACAGGCGGCGGCGGCGGGCACGACCAGATTCGCCGCCGTGGCCCAGACCGTCGCGCTGCGCGGGTGGACGCGGTAGTGGAGCAGAAACTCGTTCAGGCTCGCCAACTTGTGGCGCAGGGCCAGGCGCATCCAGAGGTCGTAATCCTCTACGAACGGGATGTGACGGTGGTTCCCGGCTTCGAGCGCCGCGCTCCGCCGGAACAGGACGGTCGGACAGCCGAGTGGGCTTTCCATCATCATCACGTGGACGATGTCATCATGCCGGGTGTAGCCGTGGCCCGGTCCGCCGCCCGGAACGGGCCGGCTTTCATCGTCAATGACGTCATACCGGCTGCCGACCAGCGCGACCTCGGGGTGCGCTTTGAGAAACGCCACCTGTCGCTCCAGGCGCTCGGGGGCGTTGACGTCGTCGGCGTGGATCAGCGCGCACAACTCGGTCTCCGATTGCGCGATCATCGTTCCGACCGCCTCCCCGTAGGTGCTCGGCCTATCGGCGATGATACGCCCCGGCAGGCGCGACGGGATCCACCTTTGCAGCTCTTCCAAAGTGCCGTCGGAAGACCCGTTCACCCAGGCGAAGACCTCCCAGTCGGGATATGTCTGCGCCTCAATGGACGCCAGAGTCTCCGGGAGGTACGGCATCCCGTCCTTCACGGACAAAAGCCAGGTGACGCGCTCACTCATCTGGGTTTCACTTTGCGGGCTTTCGCCATTCATCCGTTCAGGGTCATCTTCGTGAAGGCTGCGCCCAGGCGCGTCCGCCAGCTATGGTCACGCAGGCAGCGCGCGTACCCGGCCTGGCGAATCCGCTCACGCTCACTGTCGTGGGCCAGATAGTACTTGATCTTGTCCGCTAGATCCTGAGGATCGGCATAGCAGACGATCTCTTTGCCGACTTCAAAGAACTCTTCCAACTCCTCCATGTATTCCACCACGTAAAAGCCGCCGCTCATCGGCACTTCAAAGTCCCGCAGGCGCACTTGCAGGATTCGCTCGCCGCTCAGGTGCGTTTCGCCGCAGCTGGAGAAGCCCAGGTTGATCTTGGAACGGCTGTACGTCTGCACCATCTCCACGTCGGACAGGGGGGCCCCCAGGATGTGCGCCGGCAGGATGGTGAACGGCCTCCCGCCCCGCCCCAGGGCGCGGCGACCCCAGCGCCACACGCGGCGCGGCAGGGAGGGGCGGCTGCACAGGTGCCAGTTCATCCCCCACACGCGGACGTCTATGCCCTGCCCGCGCAGGAACTCGACGTAATCCGGGCGGTCCCCGTAGGCCTGGCCGACGAACGTGACGTCGTACTCGACGGGGAGGCCATACGGCTTGTAGAAGTCCGGGTTGGCGGCCTCCTGGCAGTAGATCGGGTGCGCCCCCATCGCCTCGTAGTCCTTCAATCGGAACTTCTCCGGGGCGAGGCACCAGTCGTAGTGGGGCGAGATCGCGCGCACCAGGTGGATCTGATAGGAGCCGTTGCAGTACCAGTTGACGGTCGTGATGCCCAGCGCCTTGATCTCGTCAATCGCCTCCGGGAGTACGATGCCGTCATAGAAGTAGCTGAAGAACAAGTCAATCGGACGCTCGGCATGGGCTTGTTTGATCTGCCGGACGAGTTCCGCAGACACCTTCGGGCGGTTCTCGGTGATGGACGCTAGGTGGTGCTTCTGGCTGGGGTCCAGCTTCTGGTAAATATCCCCCCAGGCGTACTGGAACTCGACGACTTCGTGCCCCATCTCCTTCAGGGCGGGCGGGAAGTGATTCTGCCAGCCGTCGGCGGTATAAAATATCTTCATGGGGCCTGCCTGTCTACTATCCGTTTCTTCACCCATCGCTTTGTTCTTCGCAGAAGCGTGTCGGAGATCACGGCATCCGGCAGGAGCCGCACCCGCTCTTTCGGCAGTCGCGCCCCGGCCGCCGACGTCATCGCCGCAACCGTCGGAAACAGGTTGTATTTGTTCAAAGTCAAATCTTTCGCGCTCGCCCGTTCCTCTACGGTCGCCTCATACTCGTTCTTCTTGATGGTGCTGACGATCGTTTCCAGCGCCGCCTCAAAGTGGCCGATGTCGATCCAGGTGTACGACTTCTCCGGGAAGTAGTCCCCGATGTTCGGACAGCCATAGTAGAACGGATAAGACTCCGTGAGGAAAGCGTCAGCCAGTTTTTCGGTCCAGTAGTCACGGAAGGACGAGTTCTCGATCACGACCGTATATTGGTAGTCGGCCAACCCGTCCCACTTGTTCGGGACGCGAGTCCCCTTGCCGACATGGTCCAGGTCCCCTCCCAGGCACCGGGTCAGCCGCTCCACGAACTCCACCCTCTGACGGTGCCCCTCGGTAAACGCCTTGTCGGACGAGATCACGGAGAGCGTCTTTGTTTTCGCCGGGCCAGGCTCTGCCGCGAGATCATCATAGGTCTTGGTCAGCAGATGCCAGGGGAGGGCCTGCTGGTCGTGGATCACCTGCGGGTGCCTGATCTTTGGGTGGCAGGTGACGACTCGGGCAAACTGCGCCGTGAAGCGCGGGCCGTAAGAGCGGACCGAGGGCGGCTCGGCGGTGAACAGAATCGTGTTCTGCGGCGGGCACCAAACCGACTCAGGCTTCTGGAGGCCGTCATAAACGACCCAGTAGTCACACTCGTCAATCTCCTCATTGACGACAAACCGGCAGTCCCCCCAGAGGCCCTGAGAGCCTGGAGTCTGCCGGGTCAGGGGCCAGTTCGGGTTTTCGCCCGTGATTTTGACGGTTATCATCGGCCCAATAGCCCTGACCGTGGGCACGGCAGCAGGCGGATCGCGTCGTATTTGACGCTCATCTCGTAGTTCTGGCCGTGCCGGGCGACCATCTCCCGAAGTTCGTCCAGCGTCGGGCAGCTGTATGCGCCGAGGAAGGCACGCGCATCATCGATCAAGATGACGTGGTTTTTGATCGGGTGCCCCAGGATCAATCGCAGCTCCTCCCGAATCGGCGTGTGCAGCTCCGTGCCGTCGTCCAGGGTGTCGGCCTTGGAGGTGCCCTCGCCCGAATAGTGGCCGTCCAGCCAGAAGAGACAGGGTGCCGTCACGTCCGCCAGGATCTCCGGCAGCAGGTGGGCGCTGTCGCCGTGCAGCACGGTGACACGGCTGTCACCGGCGAACAACTGTTGGGCGCGTCGGAAAAGCGGGCCGTCCAGTTCCACCGTGACGATTCGCTCGAACGCCTTGCGGCAGGCGGCGACCATCTCACCCTGGTAGGTCCCGGTTTCTACCATCTGACGGGTTTTGTAGCGCCGCGCCATCTCCCGGACGACGGCCTGCTTGAACGCGGGAGGCGGGGGGATCGGGCGGCTCTGCTGCTCCCAATGGCGCAGCGCCCGGCGGCTCAGATGCCACCGCCAAGAGGGCCGAAGCAGGGTTCTGAGAAGCGGCGGCATCGTCACGATCTCGCATCTCCATTTCAAGAAGTCTTTAGAGGATGCCTGAAAGCAGGGCGTCGTAATCTGCCAGCGGCTCGTAATCCAAGGGCGTGGCCGAGACCACCATCAGGTGCGGCTTGCCCCCCATCTCAGGCGCGCGCCGGAAGTAGAAGTGCGGCGTCTCCCACGGGATGCGTCCCTGCGCGTGCAGCCCACGAATGTCACTGAGAAAGGGATGCCGTTGCCAGTTCTCCATCAAGACCACTTGCTTTGTCGCAGCCTGGAACGCATTGGCGAGCGCCGTCAGGTGAAGGTCCCCCGTCTGGATGTGCATAATGACCGCCTGGGTATAGGCGATGTCCACGGGAGGCAGCGCGTCGGGCAGCGGGCGCATGATGTCCGCGACCGAGACCGCCGCCGAGAGATTTGGGGAGCGGCGCTTCAGCAGGGCCAGTTGTTCGGGCGAACGGTCCACCCCGGCGGCGCGAATCGGGGGCGCGAGGACGCCCAGGTTGTAGAGGTGGTCGCCCCCCCCGCAGCCCATCTCCAGCACGCTTGCCGGACGGAGTTGAAGCAGCGTCTCGTATAGGAGGCGGTGGTTGGGGTGCAGGGGCAGGGCGGAGGACTGCTGAGTCAGGCGGCCTTCGGCGAACATATAATCCTGCGGCGACAGGCGCGTCATATGGTCCTGCTCTACCTCCGTCAGTTCCTCGGCGTAGTGAGCGCTGTAGGCCCGCCAGTCAAAATCATCCCCGGCGAACTCTGCCGGTTTGGTCGGCCCGAACAACCGCAGCAGCTTCGTCCGTATCCGGTATTTCAGGTATTGCATCGCTTGCTTTCCCCGTCGGCGGTCATCGCCCGCGTCCGCCGCCAGACTTCGCGGAACAGCTTCACCTTGTCCCGTGCGCCCGGCTTGACCGGGGCCAGCAGGGTCCAGGCCGTCAATCGAATGGCCGCGCCGAGCAGGCAGTAGGACTTGAGCCGCGCCGCCGCGCCCGGCCCGCCGAAGCGGCCAAAGTAGTAGTAGCGGCTCTCGTTGTAGGCGGACACCATGCGGGCGCGCTTGCGCCAGTCCGCGCTGCTGCTCGCGCCCAAATGATGCGTGATGCGGGCTTGGGGCAGGAACACGACGCGCCAGCCGGCCCGGCGCAGGCGGACGTTCAGGTCCACGTCTTCATTATACATGAAATAGTGCGGATCGAAGCCGCCGACCTGCCGCCAGGCGTCGCGCCGGATCAGCATGAACGCGCCGCAGATCTGGTCCACGTCACGCGGGCCGTTTGCAAGTGGGCCGGGGGCGGCGCGTCGAAGCTCGCCGGGGAGCACCCCCAAGAACGTCTGCTCCCGGAACACGCCCGCCAGCGTCGGGTCGTCGCCCCAGGACGTCTGCAAGCGCCCGTCCGGCCACAGAAGTTGCCCGCCGGCCAGTCCCACGTCTGGGTGGGCGTCCAAGTAGGCCAGAGACGCGGACAGGGCACCGGGAAGGACCTCGGCGTCGGAGTTGACCAGGCAGACGCAGCGCCCGCGGGCACCTTGGAGGGCGGCGTTGTTAGCCCGCCCGAAGCCGACATTGCCGCCGGCCTCAACGAGCCGGACGGCGGGGAACTCGGCCCGGACCATCTCGGCGCTGCCGTCTCGGGAGCCATTGTCGGCGACGATGACCTCCAGGGCCGCCTCGCCCTCGGCCTGCCGGGCTTGGAGCGATCGGAGGCAGGCGCGCAGCAGATCGCGCGTGTTGTAGGAGACGACGGCGACGGAGATATCGGGGGCCTCTTCGTCGCTCATGCGCCTGAAACCCCGGTCTGGAACCCCGCGCGGTAGTCGGCCAGCACGTCCGCCACGCCGCCGTCGCGGACCAGGTGGCCCCGGTCCAGCCACAGGACGCGGTCGGCCAGGCGCTCGACGTGGTCCAGCTCGTGCGTCACCATTAAAATAGTCTTGCCCTGGGTCTTGAACTCCTCCATCTTGCGGAAGCACTTCTCTTGGAAGCCCTCGTCGCCCACTGCCAGGCCCTCATCGACCAGCAGCAGATCGGCGTGGAGGTGGACGGCGATGGCAAAGCCCAGCCGGAGCTGCATGCCCGATGAGTACATCCGCACGGGCAGGTCCATCGCCTGCCGGTCCAGCTCGGCGAAGTCCAGAATGGCATCGTAGCTCCCCGCCACCTGCTCCTCGGACAGGCCCAGGATCACGCCGTTGAAGAAGACGTTCTGCGTCCCGGTCAGCTCGGCGTCGAAGCCCGCGCCCAGCTCCAGCAGGCTGACCATCCGCCCGCGCAGAGTCGCCTCGCCCGCCGTGGGCAGGTAGATGCGGGAGAGGATGGAGAGCAGGGTGCTCTTGCCGGACCCGTTGCGCCCGACCAGGGCCACGGTCTGGCCCTTGGGGACCTGGAACGTGACGCCGTCCAGCGCGCGCCGGGTCTCAAACCCCGATGGGATGTCGCGCCGGACCAGCTTCGAGGCCAGGGCGGCGGCGTGGCCCTTGAGCGAGGCGAACGTCCGGTGGTAGACGCGGAACTCTTTGGTCAGGCCGGCGACCTCGACGGCGGGGGGGGGCGCTCTCATGGCCGCTCCGTGAACTTCCACTTGTGGGCGTTGAAGAACGAGTAGCCCCACAGGCAGATGCCGACGCTCGTCGCGGTCGTCAGCAGCAGGTAGCGCCAGTCGAACGGGGCGCTGTAATGGAGCGGGAGCGCACCGAAGTTTGAGATGACCGAGACGCCGAAAAAGACCTGCTTGAAGGCCGTCACGACCCAGGCCAGCGGGTTCAGCAGGTAAAAATGGTAGAGCCACCAAGACGGGGTGTGGCCGAGGGCGGACCGGCCCTGGAGGCGGGCGGAGAAGACGATGTTTTCGGCGAAGTAGATGATCGGCAGCAGGTAGAACAGGAAGCCCATCACGATGTTCAGGATGAACTTGACGTCCTCATAGAAGACGTTGGCGGTGGCGACGAAGAAGGCCGCGCCCAGGGTCAGCAGGAACAGGATGGCGACCAGCCAGGGCAGGAACAGTATCTGGACCGGCGGCCAGGTCGGGCCGGGGTGAATCAGCGGCGTCAGCACCCACCGGTATGCCATGAAGACGGCGAGGGAGATCAAGAACTGCACGAAGCTCTGGCAGACCGTGGCGATCAGGGGGATTTCGCGCGGGAAGTAGACTTTCTTCAGCAGGCCGAGCTTGGACAGCACGGACGTGGACGAGTCGGCGACGGCGGTCTGGAAGAACGTCCAGGGGAGGGTGGCGCAGAAGATGTAGGCGCTGAGGTTCTTGGGGCCGGAGCCTAAGATGTAGCCGATGGCGACGGTGAGCACGAAGACCTGGATCAGGGGGTTGATCATGGTCCAGGCGATGCCGACCACGGAATTCTTGTAGCGGACGCGCAGGTCCCGCTCGACCAGGGTGCGGACCAGGTGCCGGAAGCGCCACAGCTCGCGCACCTCGGCGGCCAGGCCGGGGCTGTGGGCGCGGGCGCGGATGGTCACGGTTTCGGGCGCGGCCACAGGCTCGGGCGGGGATGACGTCGCTGTCATGCCGGGGGGCCTCTAGTCCTCGCCGTCCGGGATGGGGGCGGCGTCCGGCGCTTCCTCTCGGACGATGTCCTGGGCGCGGGCCGGCTCCAGAAGCTTGAGCAGCTCGGTGCGCGGGATCAGCACCTTGCGCTTGCCGGCGATCCGAAAGGCGTTGAGCTTGCCCTGCCGGATGTAGGAGCGGATGCTGGACTGGCTGAGCTGGAGGTAGGCGGCGGCCTGTTCCACGGTCAGCAGATCTCGGGATTCGGACTCCATCCGTGTCTGGTTCTCTCTCTCGTCGCCCCTGCTTTGGTAACCCCCGGCGCGCGTTCCGGGGGCGGCTTGGGCTAGGAATTCTTTGGCAATCTGTTGAAATCGCTGTCGGTTTTGACAGTATAACCCCATTGTCAGCCGTTGTCAACAAACGATGAAAAAAACAGCCAGCCTCGCGTTGTTGACAGCCGCCGCAGACTGTGCTAAGATAAGTCCATTGCCCTGAGGTTTCCTCCCAACGCCTATGATGCGCGCACGACATTCGTTCCCCCTCCTGCTTTTGCTGTGCTCCGCCCTCCTCGCGGCGCGTGCGTCCGGGGACGTCGCGGGCGCGTACCTGGCGGCGCGGCAGGAGGCGGGGCCTGCCCTGCTGTCCCCCTCTCAAGCCGCCGACGTGGTGCGCCATCCGGGCGGCTACGCGGGGCGGGCGCTGGACGTGGCGGCGACGGTCAGCGGGATCGTCTCGGCGGGCGGCGAGCGGACGGCCCTGCTGACGGTCGGCGGCGACACGGTTGCGGTCCCCGTTCCACCCATCCTGCACGGGGCGTCGTGGCTTGACTCGGGGGCGCGGGTGCGCGTCCTGCTGCGGGTGGAAGGGGATGACGGCATGCTGCCCCAAGGCCTGCGGCTCCTGGCGGCGGCCCCCGAGGGGGACGTAGCGGCCCAGGAGGCGCGGCAGGATGCGGACGTCCGGGCGGCACGTCTCGAATCGGCGCGGTCGAGCGCCCTGGACGCGCGCTTTCCGCCGGCACGGGGCAACGGGTACGGTGTGCGCTCCGTCGGGCCGGGCGGGAGTGCCGGGCACCCCGCCGGGGCGCTGCCGGCGCGGGCGCTGGCGGTCTTCGTGCCGTACCGCGCCCTGGTCCGGCGCTGGAACCGGCGGCTGTCCGATGACCAGGTGGACCGGATCACGACCAGCATCTTGTATTTCAGCGATCAAAACGACCTGGACCCGCGCCTGGTCGTCGCCACCATCATTGCCGAGTCGGATTTCGACGTCCACTCGACCTCGCGGGCCGGGGCGATGGGCCTGGCGCAGATCATGCCCGACGAGGCCCGCTCGCTGGGGGTGACGGACGCCTACGACCCCGTCCAGAACATCGGGGCCGCCGCCCACCTCCTGCGCCGCAACCTCGACAAGTACGGCGGTGCCCCCGCCGCTGCAGGCGTCATCCCCCTGAATCAGATCGCGCTGACGATGGCCGCCTACAACGCCGGGCCGGGTGCGGTCCACAAGTACCACGGCGTCCCCCCCTACCGCGAGACCCGCCGCTACGTCGCGCGCATCCAGGCCCTGTACCGCCAGATGTGCGGCACGACGGACGCCCAGGTCGCGCGCCGCAAGTGACCCGGACCCGCTACGGGCCGTCGGCTTCGGCTTGCCGCCGCAGCGGCTGCGGCAGGACGATCCTGCCGTACAGGCGGAAGTCGTGCGGTGTCGTCCCCGTGACCTGCCGGAAGGCGCGGATGAAGTTGGTGTAGTCGGAATAGCCCAGCCGCTCGGCGATCTGCTTGATGGGGATGTTCGTGTCTTTCAGCAGGTAGCTTGCGCGCTGAATCTTCATCTCCCGGATGACCTGCTGCGGGGATCGCTGGAGGCACTTCTGGAACGACCGCGAGAGCCGCTTGCGGCTGACATTGGTGCGGACTGCCAAGGCGGCGACGCTTAGGTTCCCCTCCAGCTCGCTGTCGATGACTTCCAGCGCCTCCCGGATCAGGCCCATGAGCGGGTCGGGCGCTTCCGACGCCCGCGCCTGCGCCGCCAGCAGCAGCTCCAGCACCATCTCGGCGCTGTCCAGGGCGTGCGGGTGGATCGTCTTGTAGGAGGAAGACTGGAAATCCAGCAGCCGCAGGATGATGGGCGATTGCAGCCCCATCTGGTACACGCTGCCGTACTGCCGGACCAGCTCCCGCACCATCGCCCGCGCCGCCAGCCCCCGGAAATTGAATGCCAGGAAGCGCCACGGGCGGCTGTCCACGGCGGGGTAGAAGTAACGGGTGCCGGAGTCGGCGATCTCGATCAGAAAGCATTCTCCCCCTGACAAATGGTGTACGCCCTGCCGGTCGGCGAACCCGCCGACGCCGTCGAGTGTGCAGCAGAAATAGCAGTAGTCCTGTTCCGGCCGCCACCGGCCTTCCGCCTGGTAGCGCCGGTCGTCGGTGGTCTGCACCCCGATAGACAAGGGGCACAAGAGCAGGGGCATCTCCGGGAGAGGTAGGATGTCCACGTGCCAGAGGACTTGGTACGTCTGTAGGTGCCCTGCGCCCCAGAGTACAAAGCCAGGACTTTCCTCCGCCGCCGCTACGGCGGCCGGAAGGTCCAGCCCGATCTCGTCACCCCTCCCCGGACGCACCATCTCCGCCTGTTCTTGTCTGCCTCTCAACGACTCCTCCTGTTGTTGACCTTCACCCAGCATCACAAAATGACACGAAATGGCACATTTCCCCGATTGACGGTCGGTTGTTTTGTATGGTACTCTCGTGGTGTATTCAGAGTTCCCTGGATGCACCACAGGTCAAAAGGAGTGTCTACCATGTTTCCCTATTCCCGCACAGCGTCGCGACGAGGCTTCACGCTGATTGAGTTGCTCGTTGTCATCGCCATCATTGCGATCCTCGCTGCTATCTTGTTCCCCGTTTTCTAGAAGGTCCGCGAGAACGCCCGCCGCGCCACCTGTCAGTCTAACCTGAAACAGAGGGGCCTCGCGGTCACGCAGTACATCCAGGACAGCGACGAGAAGTTCCCCCTGTACGCCCAGGACAACTCCGGGCTGACCGGGAGCTTTGTCGTGATACAGCCCTTCATCAAGACCACGCAGGTCTACCAGTGCCCCAGCGAGTCGACCCAGGCGGACAACGTCGGCACCACGCCCCTCACAAGCAGCGGCACCCGAGCCAACGACTACACGGATTACAGCTACAACCTGAGCCTAGGATATGCTTCGGACACCCCCACGAGTCTGGCCCTCGCCGCAATCACGCAGCCGGCCTCGGTCGTCCTCATTGCCGAAGAAGGCCCCGGAGTGAGCGATCACTGGTCGTCCGGCTGCGGCGGAGGCATCAACTGCGGTGCCGGCTTGGCTTCTTTCAATGATGGTGCCCAGCGGCACACGGAGAGGCAGAACTTCCTGTTCACCGACGGCCACGTCAAAACGTATCATGGCTCCAGCAAGACCCAGAGCGACTCCGTCTATAGCGTCTGTACCCCCGGCGTCAGCGGTGGCCCGGTGCCGAAACTCAGCGGCGGCGGCTGCACGGCCGCCCCTGCGGCCGGCCCCTTCTCCGGCAACAACCCGACGTTCAACTACGAGCCTTAGAGCGGCACCCGCACATCATTCCCAAAGCTTCAGAGATGATGTGCGGGTTCGGGACGCAGAAAGTCAGGCGCGGGAGCACCTGGCTTTCTTGGCGTCTTGAGCCTCCGGGAAGCCCCCCCGCTAAAGGAAAACCATGAGTCTCAACCGTAGGATCGGCGTCCCGGTCTTGTTCGTCACCCTGCTGGCGGCGGGGATCGTGATCAAGCACACGAGCGCGGTCGGTGTACCCGTCCCGGCCGCCCCCCGGCCGGTGGTCAGGGCTGTTCAGGCACCCTCGCCCCTCTATGACAGCGCCACGCGCCGCGACTTCGCCTCCCCCCACGCCGCCGTGGCTGAGGGGGGCACTCTGGCGGGGAGCTGGACCGATCAGGCCGGCGGCGTCTACTCGGTCTCCGGGGGAAGCCTCAAGGCGACCAGCGCGGACACGACCGGCTACCTGCGCGGGCTGGCATTGCGGCCCCCCGGCGAGGAGGCGGCCACGCCGGACGTGGAAGGGACGATCTTCGTCCCGGACGGGCTGCCGACTCCGGGCACGGCCAACGGCCTCGTGCTCCGGTTCCAGCCCGGCGGCACGTTCTACCTGTTCCAGCTTTCCCGCGACACGCTCTACGTCTACAAGGTCGTAGGGGGCCGCGCCGCGACGCGGCTGGGGTCCGTCGGCGTCCGCCCGCAGGCCGCCGACGCCTACTCGCTGACCGGCTCCGCCGTGAACGCCGCCGTCGGCGTGACCCTGAACGTCTCGGCGCTGGATACCCGGACGGGCAAGCCCATCGGCTCCCTGCGCGTCTCCGACGACTCGGCCCCGATCACTCAGGCCGGACGAGGCGGCATCGACGCCTGGGTGGGGGACAACGCGGCGGGGACGATGACCGCCTCCTACTCGCGGGTCGTGTTCCGTGGGCTGCCGGCGGGGGCACGGCCCGTCTCAAAGGTTTTCCCCAAGATCGGCTTCATCGGCGACAGCATCACGGCGGGCTACAATCAGGTCGGCAGCACGATCACGCCCGGCACGAACGACGCGGCCTCGCTGACGGTCAAAAAGCTGGCGCAGATGCGGGGCGGGGCGCTGACCGACGACGGCGTCCCGTGGAGCGAGTATGACCGGGGGAGCAGCGGCGCAAGCACCGAAAGCTGGCTGCCGGGCAGCCCGGACAGCCTGGAAGGCCGGGCCAAGAGCGCCTTCACGGCGGCGTTCGGCAAGCCGGACCCCCGCACCAACCCCGTCTGGGTGCTGCTGATGCTGGGCACCAACGACGTCCGCAGCGACAACCGCTTCACGGCGGAGCGGCACCGGAAGAACCTGTCGGCGGTCGTGGAAGACCTCGTGGCGGGAGGCTACAACGTCGTCATCGACCGTGCGCCATCGTTTGTGACGCCGACGCGCTTCAACGGCGTGACGTGGGACGCCGGTGCGCTCGCCCTGCTCCGGTCTTACTTCCCCGAGGAGCGGGCCGTGGCGGCCTCGTTCGCGGGCCGCGCGCCGGGCCGCGTCTTCCTGGGCGACACGTCCGCCTTCGACTACTTCGCCGCCCGCCCCGCCCTGTTCCAGGAGTACGGCGTTTACGGCGGCCTGCACCCCAACGGCCGGGGCGGCACGGACGCGCTCGCGGCCTGCTGGGCGCGGGCGTTCATCCGCATCAACCCGGCGCGGCAGCCGGGCAATAAAAAGCGCCCCCGCCTTCAGCATTGAAGGCGGGGGCACCCGGACTCGCGCGGGCTACATCGCCCAGGCGAGGCGGCTCAGTGCTGCACCGACCGAGGCCAGCATCAGGGTGATCACCCCGATCTGGAACCAGTCCGCCCGGCGCGCGGGCTTGCGGGCGCGTGCCGGGGCATCGAGACCGTCCAGGGGGACGGAGGGGACAAAAGCGTCCAGTGTGTGTGCCATGCCAATCTCCTTTGATTGCTGGGTCCCGCCGCGCGCCCGGACGGCGGCGGCGTGTCATCAATGACACCTCTATTATACCCTTTCTATCCCCCAGTAGGCGGTATTTATATAAAAAATAGGTGAGGCTACGGTGTAGTTTCCTGTCCCTCCTGCCACCGGCGGCACAGGTCACGGGCGGCCTCGGGCCAGGTGGGGAAGTCGAACGTGAAGCCTGATTGAGGCAGCAAGGCCGGCACGACGCGGCGGCTCTTCAGCACCAATTCGGTTTCAGTCCCCAGCACGCGTGCGCCGATTTCGAGCATCCAGTCGGTCGCGGGCAGGCCGATTTTGATGCCCGCCGCCTCACGCAAATCGCGCATGAAGGCGGCATTGGGCAGCGGGTCCGGGGCGGCGACGGCGACCGGCCCGCTCAGATCATCGTGGTCCAGGAGCCAGCGGACGGCGCGCACGAAGTCGGAGCCGTGTACCCAGGACATGTACTGCCGCCCGTCGCCGGACTGCCCGCCCAGCCCGCGCCGGGCCAGGCCCAGCAGGACGTCGAACACGCCCCCGCGGTCCGCGCTCATCACCATCGCCGTGCGTAAAATCACCTTGCGCGTGTCGGGCGTCTCGGCCCCGTCCAGCGCCTCTTCCCATTGCCGGGCGACATCGAGGCTGAAGCGCCAGGTGTCCGGCAGGCCCGGCTCCGCGCCCCCTAAAACGCCCGTAATGTCGTCATTCGGCGCATCAAAGCGGTGCGCGTAGATCGTCGCCGTGCCGGCCTGGAGCCAGACGCGGGGCGGGCGGGCCGCCCGCGCGATGGCCTCGCCCACGGCGCGGGTGGACTCGACGCGCGAGTCGATGATCGCGCGGCGGTTGGCGGGCGTGTAGCGGCAGTTGACGCTGCGCCCGGCCAGGTTGATGACGGCGTCCGCCCCGTCCACTTCTTGCGCCCAGCCGCCCAATGTCTTGGCGTCCCAGGCGACGACCCGCCAGGGGACGTTCTGTTGAGGCGTCCGGCTCAGGACGACGATTTCTGTGCCTTCGGCGTGGAACGCGCGCGCCAGCAGCGCCCCGACCTGCCCGCTCCCGCCCGGAATGACGATCTTCATGGGGTGTATGATACGGAACGACCTCCCTGCCGCCGGGCCGTCCGCAGGTGGGGGGCGTGGAAGCGGACCGCCCGGTGCAGGTGCCAGCGGCGTGGGGTCTGGGCCAGGCGGTGGGCCAGCGTCTTCTCGAAGGGCGTCATCAGCAGGAGGAGCAGCGCGCCCAGCACCAAGCCCGCCCGGCGGGCGGGGCCGGAAATACGGACCGGGCGGGGGGCAAGGGTAGCCGGGGCGGACAGGTGCGCGCGGACAATCGCGCCGCCCGTCGCCGCCAGGGCGATGTCGCGGCGGTAGACGAGGTAGCGCGGCTCCCAGTGCGTGGCGAACTTGCCCTTGAACGTGTGCAGGCCCTGGAAGTTGTAGACCCGGTTCAGGCGCTGGAACAGGAAGCGGCGGACGCAGGCCAGCGCGGCGGATTCGGAGCCGTCGTCCGCGCCGGCCAGGGGCGACAGGCCCAGACTCAGCCGCGCCGCGCCTTCGGCGGCGAAGGCCTGGGCGGCGGACACGATCAGAAAGTCCATCACGCCGTGCAGGGCGTCGGCCCGGCGGCGCATCAGATCCAGCGTCCAGCCGTCAACTCGGCCCGGCCCGAAGGCGGGCACGAACGTCGTAAAGGCCAGCATCCGGCCCGTCTCGGAGTCGCGGGCAATGAAGCAGCGGCTCTCGCGGAACAGGGCGCTCCCCGCGTCGAAGCCGCCCATCGCAAAGTTCCCCTCCCCCGCCCGGTGCGCCCGCCGCCAGCCGCGCGAGATGTCCTCCATCTCGTCGGCGACGTGCGGGGGCGGCGCGTCCCCCACCCCGTAGGTTTCGAGCGTGACGCCCGCTTTTTCGACGCGCCGCAGGTCGTTCCGCAGGGTCTTGAAGCGCTTGCCGGCCAGGGCGAAGTCGGCCAAGTCGATCTGCGCGTCCTCGCCGACCTTGACCGCCTTCAGCCCGGCGGCTTTGTAGGCGCCCAAATGGTCCGCCGTCACTTGGTAGAATGCGGGGGTTTTGCCCCGCTTGCGGCAGGAGGCGAGGAAGGCGGCGACGGCCTCAGCCGTGGCGGCGGGGTCGCCCAGCGGGTCGCCCAAGGCCAGCGCATGCCGCCCGACCGTGCGGCAGGCGATGCCCCAGCCGTCGCCTGAAGCGTCGCTAAAAAGGTACTGCTTGTCCGGCAGCAGGGCGAAGAAGAGCAGAGGTGCCCCGCCCCACCGCTCTAGCAGCAGTCGCGCCCGCGTCGCGCCGGGCATGGACACGTCTTCAGACATATCTTCGGAAAGAACGGCTGTGTTCTGTGTGAGCGTCATTGGACATTTAGTGTACCACGGATTTGAGGCAGGGGCAAGCGGCAAGGCAGTCTATTAGGTCGCGCGCGGTGAGACGGCAGCCTTGCGGACATGACCATCCGGGTCATTCTGAAAAACTTCCAGAAGCTGATTGGCTTCTTCGCCCCCGTACTGACGCGCCAGTTTAACTGCCCACAGCCGATAACGCCCGACAGGAGACGCTCGCCAGAGTGCGTACAAATCTCGCCATGTTGAGGCGGCGGCACTCAGCATCAGGGTCCATGCGGCCTTCTTCCGCACGTCGGAAGAGGCGTCAGAGGTGTGTAGCCGTTTCACCATCTCGAAGTCCTGCATATCCCATAGGTCAGCGAGTGCCGTGACGGCCGCCTCGCGCACGGGTGCCTCCGCGTGAGACAGCAGGCTCACCAGCCGCGCATGGGCCTGAGACAACTGATGATGAGCGACAGCCATACACCCTGCTGTCACAACATAGGGGTTCGTATCTGTGAGCGCATTCACCAGCACATCAGCGGCTTCCAGGGCAAGAGCATGGCTGCTGATGGTTTCAACCGCAAGCCGCCGGTATCTCCAATCGTCGGAGTTGGCGTAGTCTCTCAAGAGCCGCAAGGCATCGGTTCCAGGTGTGTCGCCCAAAGCCGCGAAGGCGGCCCAGGCCGCCGGGCCAGGCTCATGGAGGCAGCGCCTCAATTCCTCTACCGCCGCCCCGTGGGGAACCGAAACTCCATTGACGATAGATGGGCTATTTGATGCCATCAGCGCGAACCTTCATCGGCCTTTTCAGGCCGCTTGTAGCAGCGGGTACGGCTGGATCAGAACGTCCGCCGAGATGCCCAGGCCGTCGTGCAGGCGGCGGCGGATCATGTCCAGAGTCAGGGGCCGCTCGCGGCTCAAGACACCGGCGACCTCAGCGGGATCGCCGAAGATCGGCTCCAGGGCTTGCCGTTCCAGCCCCCGGCTCTCCATGTAGTATTCCAGCGCCGCGATAGGATCGGGCGATGCAATCGGGTAATGTTTTGCCTCGTAATCTTCGATCAGCATCCCCAAGATTACCAGCCGGTCTTCTTCCGGCGAGTCCGGCTCGGCGTCAAAGAGCGGCGCGATCTCGGCCAGTGCCCGGTCGTAGTCGGCTTCGGTCTTGATTGGCCGCGCGTCCATGTCTATGATCATAATTTCGTGCCTTCTCGGTTAGGCCTCTTGCGCGAAGCCTCCTGGGGGTTCGGCCCCGGATCTAACCAACTCCTAACTGCTGGCCCTACCCTACCCCCGCCCGCGGGTGTAGGTGCCGCGGCGGCGGGCCGAAACCTGGTTGGTGACGAGGTTGCGCGACTTGGCCTCGCCTTCGGGCGGCTCCGGTGCCTTGTTCTGAGCGGGCTTGGGCTTGTCTTTGGGTTTAGCCGTGGGAGCGGGATCGGGCGGCGGGGCGGGCGCGTGGCCGTTCTGCTCACGCTCGGCGCGGAGGAGGGGGCGGGCGACGGCGGGCTTCTTGACGACCGGCTCGGGCTTGGGCGGCAGGGCCTGGGCCAAGACCTCGACCATCTCTTCCACCGCCGTCAGCATCTTCGCGGGCGTCTCCGGGGTCGCGAGGAACGCGACATCGGGCAGGAACTGGTGTTGCATATAGGTGCGCGACAGCTTGCGGATGGCGTCCGGCAAGAGGTGAATGCCCGTGAAGCGGACGGCGACGCGGCGCTTCTCGGAGACCACGGCGCTGATGCCGAGCTGGGCACAGCGCAGGCGCAGGCGCAGCAGGGCGAGCAGGTTCCAGACCGGGCGCGGCGGGTCGCCGTAGCGGTCCTCGAACTCGTCCTGGAGGCGCTGCACGTCTTCCATCTTGCGGACGGCGGTGAGCTTCTTGTACATCAAAATCCGCTCGGCCTCGCTGGGGACGTAGGCCGTCGGGATGAGCGCGTCGAGCGGCAAGGCGACGTTCGGCAGCTCCCACTCGGCCTCGGCGGGTTCGCCCTTCATCTCGTTGATGGCCTGCGACAAGAGCTGCGTGTACAGGTCAAAGCCCACGGTCGAGACCGTGCCCGACTGGGCCGCGCCCAGCAGGTTGCCCGCGCCGCGGATCTCCAGGTCGCGCAGGGCGACCTTGTAGCCGCTGCCTAAATCGGAGAACTCGCGCAGCGCGCCCAGGCGCTTTTCGGCGACCTCGGAGAGCATCTTGTCCTTGCGGTACAGCAGGTAGGCGTAGCCCTGGCGGCTGGACCGGCCGACGCGGCCCCGGAGCTGGTAGAGCTGGGCGAGGCCCAATTTGTCGGCGTTGTCCACGACGATGGTGTTGACGTTGGGGATGTCCAGGCCGCTCTCGACGATGGTGGTGCAGACCAGCACGTCGAAGTCGCGGGCGGCGAAGGCCAGCATGACGTCTTCCAGCTCGTCCTCGTGCATCTGACCGTGGGCGATCCGCACCCGCGCGACCGGGACCAGGCGGCGGATCTTCTCGGCGATGTGCGAGATGCTCTCGACGCGGTTGTGCAGAAAGTAGATCTGGCCGCCCCGGTCGATCTCGCGCAGGAGGACCTCGCGGACCAGCTCGTCGTCGTACTCTTTGACATAGGTTTTGATCGCCATGCGGCCCTCGGGCGGGTCGTCGATCAGCGACATGTCGCGGATGCCCGACAGCGACATGTGCAGGGTCCGGGGGATGGGCGTGGCGGTCAGCGTCAGCACGTCCACGTTCTTCTTCATCTGCTTGATGCGCTCTTTGTGCGTGACGCCGAATCGCTGCTCCTCGTCCACGACCAGGAGGCCGAGCCGGGCGAACTTGACGTCTTTGCTCAGAATCTTGTGCGTCCCGATCACGATGTCCACGGTGTCATCGGCCAGGCCCCGGATGGTCTGGGCGGCCTCGGCCTTGGAGACGAAACGCGACAGCATCTCGATCTTCACGGGGTAGGCGGCCAGGCGCTCCCTAAAAGTGCCCAGATGCTGCTGGGCCAGGATCGTCGTCGGGCACAGTACAGCGACCTGGCGGCCCGAGTTGACGGCCTTGAAGGCGGCCCGGATGGCGACCTCGGTCTTGCCGTAGCCGACGTCGCCGCAGATCAGCCGGTCCATCGGCTTGTCGTCTTCCAGGTCCTTCTTGACGTCCTCGATGGCGGCGAGTTGGTCCGGCGTCTCCCGGTAGGGGAAGGCCTCCTCCATCTCGGTCTGCCAGGGCGTGTCGGGCGGCAGGGCGAAGCCGTGGGCAGCCTTGCGGGCGGCGTACAGCTTGATCAGGTCGGCGGCCATCTCCTGGACTTGCTTCTGGGCCTTCTTGGTGGCCCGCGCCCAGTCGCCGCTGTTGAGCCGCGTCACGGTCGGAGGCGCGTCGGCGGAGCCGATGTACTTCTGGACGCGGTCCACCTGGTCGGTGGGCACGTAGACCTTGTCGCCGCCATCGTATTCGAGCAGCAGGTAGTCGCGCTCGGCCCCGTCGGTGCCCTTGAGCTTGGACAGCCCGGCGTAGCGCCCGATGCCGTGGTGGACGTGGACGACGAAGTCCCCCTCGCGCAATTCCAAGTACGAGGTGATCTTCAGGCCCTCTTTGAAGCGCCGGCTGGGGGCCTTCTGGTGCGCCCGGTGCCCGAAGATGTCCGTGTCGGTCGCCAGCATCAGGCTAGCTTCGGGCAGCTTGAAGCCGCCCAGCAGTGACCCCGGCAGCACAAAGATGCCCGCCTCGCCGCCCGGCTCTAATCTGTCCTGCGGCGAGACCGGGAGCTTGTGCTCGGCCAATATCTGCCGCAGCCGCTCGGGCTGCTCGGTGACCAGAACGCAGCGGAAGCGCGCCCCGAGCCAGCCGTCCAGGGCCTCGAAGAAGGCGGGCAGCCGCCCGGCGAAGGTCTCCATCGCCCCGGCCTGAGTCGTGGTCGTGCCGTCGATCTCCAGCCCGTCCAGGTCCCGGCCCAGGAGGGAGAGGAGGAGGGCACCGGGGCGCGGGGAAAAGGCATCACCCCCGCCTTCTCCTTCGCCCATGACCCTCCCCGCCAGTGCCTCGAACCCGCAGGCGTGGGGCATGGCGGCGGTCAGAATCTCGCCGCGGGCGGCGCGGGCCTCTAGAATCTCCACGATCTCGGCCTCGCGCTGCTCCCAGCGGGCGCGGGCCTGGGAAGGCTCGTCCAGAATCAACAGCGCGTCGGCGGGTAGATAATCTAAAGCGCAGACCGGCCCGACGGGGTACAGGTAGGGCAGGTAATACTCCATCGCGTCGAACGGCGTCCGGGCGTTCATCTGGGCGACGTCGCCCTCGACGCGCTCTTCCAGCCGGTCGGCGTGCTCCGCGCCCCGGCCTTCGAGGTCCATCTTCCGCAGGGCGGCCACGCGGGGCGGCAGCTCGCGCGCCAGCCGGGCGACAGCCCCGGCCACCGCCTCGGCCTCCAAAGGGGCCTCGCGGACGGCGGAGATCGTCAGCGCGTCCAGATTGCCCGTCGAGCGCTGCGTCTCGATATCGAAAGGCCGGATGCTCTCGATGTCGTCGCCGAAGAAGTCCACGCGGACGGGGCGAATGGCGTCGCCGGGGAAAACATCCAAGATGCCGCCGCGCCGGGTCCACTGGCCGGGCTGCTCGACGGCCTCGACGCGCTCGTAGCCGTACCCGACCAAGGACTTTTCCAGCGCCCCGATGTCGGCGGTTTCGCCCTGGGTCAGCGTGACGCGGCGGGCGAGGAGCAGTTCGGGCCGGACCGTGTGCTGGAGCCACGCGCCGATGGGGCCGACGGTGACGCGCGCGTCGCCCCCGGCCAGCTTTTGCAGGGCTGCCACGCGCTGCCCGGTCTGGGCGAGGTCGGGGGCACCCTCGGCGAAGATCAGCGTGTCGGTGGACGACGGGAGCGAGGCCAGGGCGTCGCCCTCGACGCCGTAGCGGGCGAGGTCCGCGGCCAGCCGGGCGGCCTGGTCGGCGTTGTAGGTGACGACGGCCAGGGGCCGTCCGAGGTCGCGGGCGAGCCGGGCCAGCAGCCAGCCTTTGGCCGGGACCGGCAGGCCTTCGAGCTGATAAACGCCGCCCCCTCGGGCCGCCCCCAGGAGTTGTGCGTAGGCGGGATAATCTTCGGCCAGGCCGGGCAGTTCTCGCAGGTCCATTCGCGGGCGTTTCCTTGTCTAACAGTTCCGACTTGGCAGTCTCGACTCGGGGCAGTCGGGGCGAAACCCGTGACACACAAAAGGGCTTCGGCGGGTGGCCCCGCCCAAGCCGGTCGCGTCTCTTTTTGCCGGTTAATTGTACCCGTTTAGCTCCGCCTCTAACGCCTCCACCGTAGGAAGCCGCCCCTGCAAGTCTGTGGGCAGGCTCTCCAGCGCCTGATAGACGGAGACGCCGATGGGTTTGCTCATGTCGCGCAGGGCGTACTCGGCGACCACCCTCTCCCCGGTCTTGCACAGGATGACGCCGATGCTGGGCTGGTCCGCCGGGTGCCGTAGCAGGTCGTCCACCGCTGACAAGTAGAAGTTCATCTTGCCCGCGTACTCAGGCTGGAACTTGCTCATCTTCAGGTCAACGACGACGAAGCACCGGAGCTTCAGGTGGTAGAACAGCAGGTCGATGTAAAAGTCCTGCCCGCCTACCTCCAGGTGATACTGGCTGCCGACGAAAGAAAAGCCGGCCCCAAGTTCCAGCAAAAATTGGCGGATGTGGCCGACCAGTCCTTGCTCCAGGCCACGCTCGTGCGCTTCCTTGCTCAGGCTCAGGAAGTCAAAGTTATAGGGGTCTTTAAGTGTCTGCTGAGCCAGCTCCGACTGCGGCGAGGGCAGGGCGGACGCGAAGTTTGTCACGGCCTTGCCCTGCCTCTCGAACAGGCGCGTCTCGATCTGATGCACCAGCACGTTGCGCGACCAGCCGTTCTCAACGGTCTGCCGGATGTACCACTCGCGCTGGGCGGGGTCACTCACGGCATCTAAAATGCGGACGTTGTGCCCCCAGGGTATTTGTCCAACAACTTGTTGGACGAATGCTTCGTTCGGCCATGCTTCCGCAAAAGCCCGCATATAAAGCAAGTTTGTGCGGGAAAAGCCTTTCATTTCCGGGAAGGCAAGGCGCAGATCATGCGAAAGGCGCTCGATGACTTTTGCGCCCCACCCCGCCGCCCCTTGCCGCGCCCGTATCTCGCGCCCGACCTGCCAGTACAGCAGGACCAACTCGCGGTTGACGTTCAGCGCCGCCCGGACCTGGGCGTTTCGGATGCGCTCCTTCAGCTCGCCGACGAAGTCTGCGTACTCTTCCGCAGCCAGTTCTTGATCCATCCGTAGCCCCTCCCGCGTGCCTCTTCTCGCCGGTAGATTATACCCGGCCCGCGTTTCCCGGCGCGGGGGCTGCGGACAAAAAAAGCCCGCCGCCTGCAAACGCAGGGGCGGGCTTTTCCTAGCGTGCGGCTACTCGCCGTAGACGGCGGTGCAGAGGTCCACGGCGTCGGTGCTGGTGCCCCAGATGACGTGGTCGGCCCAGACGCTGGTGCCCCAGATGACGTGCGAGGAGGACAGCACGTTGCTGCCGCTGAGGCCGCTGGTGCCCCAGATGACGTGCAGGTCGGTCAGGCCCGCCGTGCCCCAGATGACGTGGCTGGCGGACAGGATCTTGCTGCTGTCTAGAATGACGTTGCCCGAGCTGTCCTCGGTCAGCGCGGGGCTGAGGGCGGGCAGGGTGGCGACGGCGGTGCTGGCGAGGGCGGCCGGGATGTTCAGGTAGCCCGCGCCGTAGGTGCAGGGGTCGGCCTTGCCGGTGGGGTCGGCCCACTTGTCGGCGGAGACCATCAGGCGGGCCTTGACCGTGTCGGGCGTGAGCGCGGGGTTCGCCTGGAGCAGCAGGGCGGCGGCCCCGGCGACGACGGGCGCGGCCATTGACGTCCCCGAGAGTTGCAGGTAGCTGCTGGACATCCCTGTCGAGCCGGTGGGGCCGTAGTAGGACAGCGGCACGTTGTCCTGGGCGGCGTACTGGGTCGCCAGGAAGCTGCCGGGGGCGTCCAGCGAGATGACCTTGTTGCCGGGCGCGAGGATGTCCGGTTTCATAATCAGGTCCAGGCGGGACGGCCCGCAGCTGGAGTAGGTGGCGACGCGGTCGTGGGCGCGGACGCCGTCGATGCTCTTGGCCGCGCCGACGGTGATGACGTAGGGGTCGTTGCCGGGCGACTGGATGCTTCCGTAAGCCGTGCCCCAGCCCTCGTTGGCGGCACCCGCCGTGTTCGACGCGCTGGCCCGCCCGCTGTTGCCTGCGGCGCAGACGACGACGATGCCGGCCTTCCAGGCGGCCTCGACGCCCTGGCAGAGCGGATCGGTCTTGTAGCTCTCACCGACCGGGTGGCCGAGCGACAGGTTCATGACGACCGGGTGGGTGTACTTGTACTGGTTCTTGATCTGGACCACGTACTGGATGCCGGCCAGGACCGAACTGACCGTGCCCATCCCGTGCGAGTCCAGCACACGGACGCTTGCGACATATGCCCCGCGGGCGATCCCGTGGAAGCTGTGCTTGTAGCCCAGCCCCGTGGACGACGCCCCGCTGCCGGCGAGGATGCCCGCGACGTGGGTGCCGTGCCCGCACCCGTCCGCCGTGGACGAGTCGCCCGACACGAAGCTGACCGTGCTGTACACCCGCCCGCTGAGGTCGGCGTTGGAGGCGACTCCGCTGTCCAGCACGGCGGCGATCACGCCCTTGCCGGTCAGCCCGTACTGCGAAAAGGTGGCGGCTTCTCCCGAAGACTTCTCGGTGAAGTCGTCGCACTTCCTGACCGCGCCGTCCGACGACAGATGGGTCACGAACGGCAGGGCGGCGACGCGGGCGAGGTTGCGGGAAGGCACGGTCGCCGCCACCGAGCCGATGAAGCCCAGATGGCGCGTGACGTCCACGCCCAAGGCGTGCAGCGTGGCCTCCTGGGCGGGGGTGAGATCGCCGGTCACCTTGAGGATGACCGAGGACCAGCCCGACGCGGGCCGGGAGGCCAGCGTCGCGGCGAGAAATGAGTCGGCCTGGGCGGACGAGTCCGCGCGGGCCGGCGCGGCGGCGAGTGTGCCGCCGAGGCCGAGGAGCAGGGCGGCCAGGGCGGCGGCCCTCGGCGCTCTTGTCTGTGTTTTTGTCTGTGTTTTTGTCAGTCCCATTGGTGGGCGGGTCATGGTCGGATTCCCTCGTCTTTGTCGCAGCTTGGCGGCCCGGCGGCCATCTTCCGGGAGAGCGAAGAGAAGGCCCGTGGCTTTGCGTCGCGGGCTTTCGCCCGGTTTGCCTTTGTCAATCGCGAGGATGTGGTTTACGTGGCGTCCGACCCGACAAGCGTGTCGCCCTTTCGGCAGCCCGGCTGTCTCCCCGTTCCCGCCTGTCGGAGGGGTGGAGAGACCCGCGGCTTTGCGTCCCGGCCTTGCGGCCGGTTTGCCTTGATCGGGGGCGGAGACCATCTGGTTGTAATTATGCCGCTGGGGGGGAAAAGGCTCACTGGGAGAAGTGCGGGAATCGGGCGCGCGAACCCGCTCCGGTCAGACACGGCCTGCGCTGCGTTAAATTTCGGCTAAGCCGCTTGACTTTTCCGCGCGTCTTGTGTATCATGGCAAGCGAAACAGCGTTTTCTCTTCTATCGGTTTTGTCCGAGCTAGGAATAGCAGCGGCTTTATGCGACCTCGCAACGTCAGCGTTTTCTGCCTTCTTGCCTTGACGTGCTCGGCGGCGCAGGCCGCACCGAAGCCGCACACTGCGCCGCCACTGGCCGAACCCTGGCTGGCAACCGCCCGCCGGACGCGCACCGACGTGCTGGCTCAACTCGCTCCCAGAGCATCCCAGCCGCCTTACAACAAAATCCTACCCCTGCTCACCCGCGCACAGGCGGAGCTTCAACGGCCCCTGCTTTCCGAGAAGCGTTCCGGCATCGGGGACGCCTACGACGCTGCCCTGCTTATCCTCACCCAGACCCAAGACCGCGTCCTGGCCGCGCGTCTTTTTGACGGCTTCCTGTTGGCCTCCCTGCGCTTCGCCTCCCCCGGTCCCGCCCTCTATGACGGACGCCGGCACCTGCTCAAAGCCGCGTTCGGCGCGTACCAGCAGGCCGGGCAGGAAGACCGGCAGCTTGCCGTGCTGCGGCTGCTGCGCCGGGAGGCCCAGGGTGACGAGAACCTCTCGGATTGGGTCAGCCTCCAGTTCGCGGCGGTCTACGCGCACCGGGGCCAGTACCAGCCGGCGATGGACGCGCTGAACGCGGTCCAGTCGCCCGGCATGAGCGGCGGCACGGCTTCTCTGCCCGACTTGCAGATGAAATTGGATGATCAAGAGTTGAAGCGGGAAAACAAACGGCAGGCCGGGCGCGCACCCCGGCATCCCGCCGGACGTAAGCACTTCGTCAAGCACTAACCGATTCGAGGACAGTTTTCATGGTCATCGTTCTTCGCTTTAGCCTGTTCCTGCTGCTCGGCCTGAGCCTTCCCGCCCTGGCTGATCCTAATACCGCTGCCGCTGGAAACGATGCCCGGCAAGTCGTTCGCGGACGTGCAGGCCCAGGCCAAGACCGAGGCTGGGACCGGCCCCGTCTGGGGCAATGCGCCGGACCCGACCAAGCTGCCGTTCCACGCGACGCTCTCCGGGAGCGTGACGGCGGACGCGACGATGACCAAGCTCGCCATCTTCTCCGACGACGGCTGCGACGTGACGATGGACGGGGTGAAGGTGTGGAGCGCCAGGGACAAGCCCCAAGCCCTGCCGGACCTGCCTAACTCCCTGCACGAGCTTCCGGTAACGCTCTCGCCCGGTACGCACACAGTTCAGATCGACTACAGCAACGTCATCTACACCGTCGCGGACGCCGCCAACGGCATCCCGCCTGACATCGACGGCTGCACCCTGTTCCAGTACGGCCCTAAGACCGTCGTCAACGTCCTGACCGGCGGCTGGCAGCCGAACCCCGCCGCCGTGGGGCAGACGATCACCTCCGACGTCAAGACGCGGGTGGACAACCCCTACCAGTCCTCCAATAGCGACAGCATCAGCGAGCACTGGGCCTGGGACACGACGGGCGTTTATCAGTCGAAGAGCAGCACATCCGGCAGCTTCACGGCCTACACGGGCGGCTACACCATCTCCTGGGCCGAGGGCAGCCCGACGACCACGTTCAGCGGCAGTTTCAGCGACGGGGGCTTTTACATCATCAAGGTCACGGCGACACTGACCTACCACGACGACACCACCGGCAAGGATGTCGGCACCTACACGGGGGACGGCTACATCGGCGGCAGCGCGGGTGACCTCGCGCCCCCTGCCGCCAGCCCCGCCGCCGCTCCAAGCGCCGCGTCGCCCCGCGTGGCGCTGAGGCCCCGAGCCGCCGGAGCCGCGCCGGCAGCGGGCACCGGTCTCCCGGTCGTTCAGGTCACGAAGCTGCAATACGCCTTCGGCACCTCCACCACGTTTCAGGACCTCCCGGCTTCCCCAACGCCGCTCTCCGTGGACGCTGGCACGACGGTCGTCTTCAAGGCGATCCCGGATACAACCGGCGCAGCCTTCCCGGCGGGCCAGCCGGTGTGGTCCGGGGTGCAGAACGGTGTCGCCATCAAGAACGCCGTCGCCAAGGGCGACACCTACACGATCACGTTCACCTCGCTGAACAAAAGCATTCTTCCTGCTGATTTCCAAGTTGTGACCGCGAAGGTCGGCACCTCCACGGCATCGGCCAATGTCGTGGTGCAGGGGGTCAACATCACCGTCGGTGCGCTTGCGAACACGGACCCCAATGCGTCCGCGACGCCTCTGCTCCGCCGGGTGAGTGTGAACCGTACGGTATACGGCTCCGGCACCACGCTGTCTCTGATTGTCACCCCGGTCAACGGCTTCAACAGAACTCTGACCCTGGACGTTGATCGGCACGACACTCAGTTTGATGTCTTCGGCCTGGTAGCGGATGCATCTGACCTCACATACGCGGAGTTTAACTACTCCTTTTATGAGCCGGTCTATCATTCCGTTTCTTTGCCAGATGGTCCCTCAAGCTTCACCCTGGATTTCTCGGACAATCAGCCCAAAACCGCCATAATCACTTTGACGCTGTCCAACCAGTCTGTAATGGCTGCCGGGCCTTACCACGCCACGGTTTTCGCCAATCCGAACGAGCAGGGCAACACCCGTATGGGTAACGAACTGTCGCTCCCCGTAACAGTCGCCGAGAACACAGCCCCACCTTCCGCAGGCTTCACCGGTGGCGCGCATGATGGCTTGTACAAGGTTGGACGGACCTACTACCCAACAGGAAGCAACGCAAACAATAGCAAAACGGGATCATTCTACGACGCTTTAAGCGGCACACTGACCTTGCCTCCCACTTCACCCGACAGTGCGAGTTTGGTCCTGGACTACGGCTTCAGCGATGCCTATGACATCTACTCAGGTGGATTGGCAAGAGACCCGACAACTGGCAATGCTCATGAGATAGACATAGGCTTAATCGTCGGCCACACTGGAACTTAGGTTACTCCCCGACTGGCAACTACCTTGGAGTAGAGAGACCGCCTACCAATAACCCTTACGACCAGATACTGCCTGGCGCAATTGGCTTCACGTTTGAAGCTCCTGGCTATCAGGACCCCACACTTGGTGTTGTACCGGCCAACACAGCTTATCTGGTCATCCAGGGAGGCAGCATTAGCCCAAAATTGGGTATGCCGGCGGCTGCCGTGGCTTCACAAATGTACAAATTCACGAATCTGCCTGACGAGTGGATTTCCGACAATCACATAAACGTGAAGTACACTACATCAATTGCTCAGAGCTCCAAGTATGGAGCCACTTACAACGGTCCGCCGAACTTCAACCTAAGCCCAAACGCCCATGTCCCGTTTTTTTATACTTCGGGGAGCAAGGCACCATACGTAACGTGGAGTGGCTTGAGTGTCCATGTTCAGAACACGGCATCAGGGATGGCAGCGATCTCGCTACCAGCGGATGAAGCAAGTCCGGGTAGCCTGTATGTGACTTCTTCTATCCTCAACACTGTGCCTTAACCACAAGTGGTGTGTGGAGCAGAAGGAGCGTACCGGATGACCCGGAATGGATTGGGTATCGAAAGGGTTAAATTGCTAACCTTGAGAACGGGGCTTCTATTCTGGCCCGTCGCGTTGTTGCTTGTTTTTAACAAGATGCCTTCGCATGGGAAGCCCGCTAGCTCGGTGCCTACAACAACGACCGCATCTGTTGCCGTCTACGCTCTAGGCGGCACCACTATTCCTCAATACAGGATTACTCCATCTGGTAGTCTTCAACTTCTTTCCCCACCGATGGCCCCATTTACCGGAACAGACATTATGGGTGACGAACTGTCGCTCCCCGTAACAGTTGCCGAGAACACAGCCCCACCTTCCGCAGGCTTCACCGGCGGCGGGAACGACGGCTTGTACCGAGCAGGACGGACTTATAACCCACTAACCGGACGCTCAACGACCGGCGGGTATTACGACGCGCTGAGTGGGCAGATCACGTTGCCTTCCACCTCGCCAGACAGCGTCAGCCTTGTTCTGGACTACAGCACAGGGGATGCCTATGACGTATATTCAGGTGGTTTTTGCCGAGATAAAACGCTTGGTGCGACCGAGATAGACATAGGCTTGACGGTAGGGCATACGGGCAACTTCGGTTACTCGCCGACAAGCAACTACAGCAAGCCTCCTAAGGCTCCTGACAATAACAGCACAGACCAAATACAGCCAGGTCAGACATTAACAGTAACCTATGAAGCGCCTGGCTGCCCAGACATCATCGACGGCAGTGTAGTCCCCGCTAGGGGCGCTTATCTAGTTGTGCAGGGTGCCTCTCCCGGCACGAACATTAATGTAAGTCCTGCGATACCGACGGGCAATATGCCGCCGACAGTCGTTTCAGTTCCGTACCGGCGTTACGTGTTCAGCCAGCTACCTGTGTCTTGGACACAGGAAGGGCAGAAGAGTATCAAATATATCACGTCCATCGCTCAAGACCATTATACTACCAGCTATAATGGTCCTCCCGGTCTGCCAAACCCGATTCCTCGCGCCGAATGCCACGGTGCCATTTTTCTATACGTCGGGCAGTCAAGTTCCTTACATCACTTGGAGCAACTTAAAAGTCCATGTACAACAGGTGCCACCTGCGTCTCCAGGGCTAACCCCCTTCACGTTACCTGTGACAGAGACCAGTCCTAATTATCCCTATACCACCCCTACAGGTTTGAACACGGTGCCGTAATAGAGGGAAGGGTCTAGAAACGATTTTGACTTCAAAAATTGCGTCCTTATGTCTGTGTCTGCTTGGGATGTGCAGAGTCCTCTGGGCAGGGCCGCTCACCGGCATAGTGTCAAAGCCACAGACAACAGACCAGGGGACTTTCGGCGGCATGGCTTTATACGTCGCTAACTCGGTCCCTGGAACCATTTCACAGTACCGCATCGGGATTGGCGGCGATCTTCATCCAATGTCGCCGCCTACCGTCCCCGCTGGGGGAGGTGGTGTTTTTAGGTTGATAAGTGACCCCAGCCGACGCTTCGCTTACGGCCTGGATGTGACCGGCAACGCCCTATTCCAGTACCGCATTGCCCCGGATGGGCACTTGATTCCGCTGTCGCCTCCCCGTCTGCCGGTTGGCAAGGGCGACGAGGGTATCGTCTATCTCACGCCCAACGGCCGCTTCGCCTACTGTCCTAACATCGGCGATAACACCCTGTCTCAGTTCGCGGTGCAGACTGACGGCACGCTCAGACCGCTGTCTCCACCCACAGTCGCTACCGGTAGAGGTCCCATTTCGTTGCTTGCCACTCCCAACTGTAGATTTTTGTACTGTGCTAACACGAGCGATGGCTCTATCTTCAGTTATCGCATTCAGGTTGATGGACGATTGTCGCCACTCGGTTCACCAACCCTCACGCACGCTGAACCGGTCTCATTAACATTCTTACCCGGCTTCCAGGTCCTCTACTGCCGCAACTGGAATCCTGGTTCTATCTCACAGTTCCACGTCGAAGCGGATGGGCGCTTGGCAGAACTGGCGCCAGCGTTAAGTCTATTTTCGGATGTCACCGGCGACCTAGTAGCAGTGCCCATGACACGTTCGGTCTACGCTACCGATGGAAGCCAGACACTCTTTCAGTACCACATCAACGCAAACGGCGGTCTGTCGCCTCTGTCCCCGGCAAAGATGGATTTGCCGGGGGGAATTGCCACCCACATTGCCCTGAGCAACGTGGGTGGCGCTGCGGCGGGCACCGAGCGGAACATCTTTCTGTACACCAACCTCCAGTTCAGCAAAAAGATTTCGCAATACCGAATCACTCAAGACGGTACACTGTCGGCTCTGTCGCCGGAGGTGGCCGACGACCTGGACGGCAGCCCGCAGTCCCTGGCGGTGGATCCCACCGGGCGATTCGTATACGTCGTCAACGACCAGACTAGTACGATCTCGCAGTATCGGATAGCCAGGGATGGTCAACTTACACCTCTTTCTCCCTCGGCCGTGGCGACCGGAGGCGGTTCCACCTTCATCACCATCGTCACGCTCCCGGCGTCTGCTCCGCACAAGAGTGAGCGAGAAGACAATAAAGTGCGGGCAGGACACAAATCGCCGACGCCTTTTAGGAGGCGTCGGCGGTTTCATTCGTCTGAAGCAAGCCGTGGGGCAGTAGCGGCGCAGGATGACGGTCTCGGCGCGGGGATCCTAGTCGCGTCGCTCTCCCGCAGGGTTCCCCGCCCTACGCCGCGTCGGCCAGGGCCATGCCGGTGAGGGCGGGGATGGGGGCATCGGGCGGGGGCATGGCCAGCACGGGCCGCTTGCGCTGGGCCTTCCGGCGGTACATGCGGGCGTCGGCGGCGGCCAGGAGGCCGTCGCCATCCTGTCCGTCGTCAGGGAAGCAGCCCGCCCCGACCGAGACGCCCAGGGTCAGGCGGCGGTCCGCGCCGACCAGGAGGCCGGGATCGTAGGCGGCGACGGCATCGGTCAGGCGCTGGGCCATCGCCTGCGCCTCGGCCTGGCCCGCGCCGCGCAGGACGACCAGGAACTCGTCGCCGCCGTAGCGGGCCACGGTGTCGCTCTCGCGGACGGTCCCGCAGAACAGGTCGGCCATCTCGCACAGCACCTGGTCGCCCTTCTGGTGGCCGAAGTTGTCGTTGATCGGCTTGAAGCGGTCCAGGTCCAGGCACAGGAGGGCGAACGGCTCGCCCCCCGCACAGAGGGATTCGACCTGCCCGGTGAGGTAGCGCAGGTTGAACAGGCCGGTCAGTGGGTCGGTGTCGGCGCGGGCGCGCGTCCGGTCGAAGAGCAGGCCGTTGTAGAGGGCCAGGGCAGCCCGCTCGGCGATGGTCTCCAGCAATTGCTGGTCGTGCCGGCGGAAGGCGTCCGGCTCGGGGTGGTACAGGTTGATCGTCCCCAGGGCCTCGCCGCCGTGCAGGACGGCGACGATCAGGGACGAGCCGAGGGGCTGCCAGGGCGGGCCGGGGGCGTCGGCCAGGCGCATCCCGTCGGCCAGCCGCAGGTCGGCCTCGTCGTAGCCGCCGCGGAAGCTTTCGCCCGAGGCGGCGACCTGCTGGGATCGGCCCGTCAGAGAGGCCGTCCGTGCGCCGCGCAGCCGCGCAGCGTTCAGCCCGACGGCGACGCGGGCGGCCAGCGCCTCACCTGCACCGTCGCGCAGCAGGAACACGCAGGCGGTGCCGGGCAGAATGGCGTCCAGCTTGCTGCCCAGAATCTCCAGCGTCTCCTGCAACCCCAGGCTCGACGAGAGCGTCTGCGCGACCTCGTACAGCGCCCAGAGATCCGACGATGCCCTCTGGATCTGCCGGACGGCGTCGGCGGTGTGGACGATCTCGCCCGCCCCCGCCTCCATGCTCCCCTCCCCACCCGCGTCTTGCTCCGGCGCGCGGTCTTCCGCCTCGAGCGTAGCGATGACCCGGTCGAAGGCGGCCACGGCGGCCGGGTCGAACTTCGCCCCGGCCTCGCGCCGCAGCTCGGCGAGCGCGGCCTCGTGGCCCCACGCGCCGCGATGGGACCGCGAGGAAGTCAGCGAGTCGTAGACATCGGCGACGGCCAGAATACGCGCCGTCAGCGGGATCTGCTCGCCGCGCAGCCCGTCCGGGTAGCCCGACCCGTCCCAGTGCTCGTGGTGCGAGCGGATGACGGGCACGACCGGCCAGGGGAACGTCACTTCTTCCAGCAGCGCCGCGCCGATCTCGGGGTGCTTTTTGATCTTGGCGAACTCTTCGTCGGTCAGCCGGTCCTGCTTCATCAGGACGTAGTCGGGGACGCCGAGTTTGCCGATGTCGTGCAGGAGCGCGCCGGTCTTGAGCGCCTCCAGCTCGCTGGCCGGCAGGCCCATGTGCCGGGCGGTGGCGACGGCGTAGTTCTGGACCCTGAGGACATGCCGGTGCGAGTGCTGGTCTTTGGCGTCGATGGCGAGGGCGAGGCTCTGGATGGTGCCCAGATACAGGCCCGCCAGACTCTCGATGTGCTCCTGGCGCTCGCGGGCGCGGGCGGCATACACGGCGTAGGCCTGGTAGGTGAGGAAGACGACGGGCAGGATAAAGAGCGGCATCTGCCAGGAGCGGCCTCCGCAGAGCAGGGCGGCCCCTGTGCCGATGGCCGCCCCGGCGAAGTCGCCGGGCGCGGTCCACAGGAAGTTCGCGCGCCAGAAGGTGAGGATGCTCTGCCCGGTACACAGCCCGATGACGGCCGCGGTCAGGGCGGTGTTGATGGCGAAATAGACCAGGCTGGCGGCGGCGGCGGCGGGCACGGAGCGCTCGGCGTCCAGCGCAAGCGCGTGCGCGTTGAGGACCAGAAACGTCATGCCGGACAGCCAGGCGGCGACGGCGGCGACGGCGGCGTTGAAGGCGAGCTGGTATCCGGGCTGGCGTCGGGGGTAGAGGCACGAGACGAGGCAGCCCAGGGTTCCGACGACCAGCGCGCCGGGCGGCCCGAACCGGAGCAGGGCGGCGAAGGTGATGGCGAAGCCCAGGGACAGCGAGCCGGCGTCCTGGTCGCCGGTCCGTCCGTGGAGCACGATCTTTTTGCCGTAGGCGAAGACGGCCAGGGCCAGGAACAGGGCGACCTCCCACCCGCGCGCGGGGCTGGCGGCGGGCTGGGGCGTGCGGAAGGCCCAGGCCGCCGTGAGCAAGGCGGCGAGGTAGGTGGCGATCAAAAACAGTCGGGCGTTCGCCGGCAGAGTCCGCATCAGGTCTAAGGGCCTCGAATGGGATTATCGGCAGGGCGGAGGGCGGGGGTTAGGGGGAAGGCTTCAGGAGGCCCCCCGCGCTGATGCGGGGGGGGCAGTCTCCCCGGCCTACCAAATGCTGACGGTGGCGGCCGCGCCGACTTTAGCCTCCTGGCCTGGTGGGCAGGGGAACGCCTGGGCGAACTCGGGCAGGTTGGCGAGCGGGCCGAGGACGCGGAACTTGTTCGGGGCGTGGGGGTCGGTGGCAACGAGCAGGCGCAGGGTCTCGGGGCGGACGTTCTCCCGCCAGGCCTGGGCGTAGGCCAGGAAGAACCGCTGGTCGGGGGTGAAGCCGCCCCGAGACGCGGCCTCTTCGGGGTGGGCCGCGAGGTCTTTCTGGAGGGCGAGATAGGCGATCTTCAGGCCGCCCAGGTCGGCGATGTCCTCGCCCAGAGTCAGATGCCCGTTGACGTGCAGGTCGTCGGCCACGGCGAACGAATCGAACTGACGGGCGATGCCGTCGGCCCGGACCTGGAAGTTCTTTTTATCGCTCGCCGTCCACCAGTCGTGGAGGTTGCCTGCGGCGTCGTACTGGCGGCCCTGGTCGTCGAAGCCGTGGGTCATCTCGTGGCCCATGACCATGCCGATCGCGCCGTAATTGGAGGCGTCGTCGGCCTGCGGGTCGAAGAACGGCGGCTGCAAGATGCCGGCGGGGAAGACGATCTCGTTGAACGACGGGTTGTAGTAGGCGTTGACGGTCGGCGGCGTCATGCCCCACTCGGTCCGGTCCACGGGATGGCCGAAGTGGTGCAGCTCGCGCCGGAACTCGAAGCGGTTGGCGGCCATGACGTTGACGGCGTAGTCGGGGCTTGCGATGTCGAGGGCCGAGTAGTCACGCCAGTGGTCGGGGTAGCCGACCTTGATCGCCATCTTGTCCAGCTTCACCAAAGCCTGGCGGCGCGTGTCGTCGCCGATCCAGTCCAGGGTCGTCAGGCGGTCCCGCAGGGCGGCCTTGAGGTTCAGGATCAGCTCCAGGGCGCGGGCCTTGGCGGCGGGCGGGAAGGCGCGGGCGACGTACACCTGGCCTAGGCCCTCGCCCAGCGCACCGTCGGTCTCCTGGAGGACGCGCTTCCAGCGCGGGCGCAGCGTCTTTGCGCCGCTCAGCGTGGTGCCATAGAACGCAAAGCTCTCGTTCTCAAAGTCGTCGCTGAGGTAGGGGGCCATGCCGTGGACTAGGTGCCAGCGCAGGTAGGCTTGCCAGTCTTGGGAAGGAACGTCGCGCAACATCCGGCCCGCCTGGGCGAAGAAGCGGGGCTGGGCGACCAGCAGGCTGCCGGGTTGGGGCAGGCCGGCGGCGGCGAAGTAGGGCCGCCAGGAGACGCCGGGCGAGAGCGCATCGAGCTGGGACGGGGTCAGCTTGTGGTAGGTGGCGTTCGGGTCGCGCCGCTCGACGCGGGTCATGGACGACTGGGCCAGGCGCGTCTCGATGTCCATGACGGACTGGGACTCGCGGGCGGACAGGGCGGGGGCGTCCCCGAGCAGGACGAACATGCGGGCGACGTGGGCGGCGTATCCCGCGCGCAGGGCGACGGATTTGGCGTCGGTCTTAGTGTAGTAGTCCCGGTCGGGCAGGCCCAGGCCGCCCTGGCCGATCTGAGCGACGTTGTGGGCGCTGTCCTTGTCGTCGGGTCCGACGCCGAAGTCCCAGCCGGCCCCGACGCCGATCTGGTGCAGGCGGGCGATCTCCTGTTCCAATCCGGTGGCGTCGCGGGCCGCCCTGATGCGCGCCATCTCGGGCGCGAGCGGGCCGGCTCCCTGCTGTTCAACGCGGGCGGTGTCCATGCCGCTGCGGTAGAAGTCGGCCACTTTGCGCGCGACGCTGCCCGCAGGCGCGGGCGGCCCGGCCACGGCACCGTCGAGGATCGAGTGCAGGACGGCGATGTTGCGCTCGGAGATTTCGCTGAAGCCGCCCCACGAGGACCGGTCGGTGGGGATGGGGTTTGCGGCCAGCCACCTGCCGTTGGCATACTGATAGAAGTCCCGGCAGGGGGCGGTGCTGGGGTCGATGGTGGACACGTCCACGCCGTGCGTTTCGGCGGCGGGGATGATGGAAGCTGGGATGAGAGGCGTTTGGGCGGCGAGCCGCGGCCCGCCACAGGCGAGCAGCAGGGCGATGGACAGTAAAAAGGGCTTAGGCATGGCCTGATTATACCACCATACACCTTCGCCGCGCGTGTCAGCTTCCGCCGTGTCAGCTTCCCAAAGCGGCCTGGGCGCGGGCGGCCAGGATGTCGGTCAAAAGCGGCGACGTGCCGATGTAGCGGCCCATCTGGAACTCGACCTGGGGGTGGCGCTCGCGGGCTTCTTCCAGCAGCGTCGGCAGGTCGTCGGCGACGTGGGTGCCGGTGTGCAGGAAGTAGGGCACGGCGACGACCCGGTCCGCCCCCTGGGCGACGCAGGCGTCCACGGCCTCGGGGATGGTGGGCGCGTTGCACTCCATGAAGCCAGCCTCGACGACGTCGAAGACGCTGCGCGCTTTCACTTCCTCGACGACGCGGAACATGTCGCCGTTTGCGACGGGCCGGGGCGAGCCGTGGACCATGACCAGGAGCGCGGTTTTCATCGGCGGTTGTCTTTCTACTCTACAAAGGGCCGGGCGGGCGTGTCCGGGGCGGGGACGCGGGGGCAGTTCGGCGTGGCGTACAGCGGGCAGTCGGGGCGGGCGCGGCAGCCGCGGGCGGCGGCGGCCAGGTCGTCGCGCCAGGCGGTGGGCGGCAGGGGGCTTTGGGCGCTGGCGATCAGGGCGTCGGCGAGGCCCGAGTCGAAGCCGATGGCGTCGGCGACGGTGAACGTCAGGCCGGGGTGCGCGGCGCGCGCGACCGCCAACTGTTCGGGCAGGGACTTGGTGACGAAGAAGCCGGGGACAAGAAAGAAAGGCAGGACGAGAACGTCGGTCGCGCCCGCCGCGGCGCAATCGGCCACGGCCTGGGCGAAGGTCGGCTCCGAGTAGTTCAGGTAGCCGACCGAGACCGTGTCCCACCCGCCGCCCCGGCGCAGGCGCGCGGCGTGGGCTTCGAGGGCCTCGCCCGCGCCGCAGAGCAGCGAGCCGTGGGAAAAAAGGATCAGCGCGTTCATGCAGCCATTGTACCCATTGGCGGCCTGGGATGGCACCGGCCGTGGTGTCGCGGGAGGAAGCGGGCGAGTCGGTGGCGAAACAGGCCGGGAAAATCCCCCGATGTTGTGAGGCGTTTGGTTCCCATGCAAACTTTAGTCCCCTTTTCAGCCATCTTGGACACCCGTGACAGCCCCGCCGCCCTCTTGCAGCAGGTGCCGGTCGGCGGCGTCACGCTGACCGACATGTTCTGGGAGCCGCGCCGGCGGGTCAACCGCGACAAGACGCTGCCGTCGCAGTTCCGGCACCTGGAAGAAACGGGGGCCATCGACAACTTCCGGCGGGCGTCGGGCCGCAAAGACCACGCGGCGGTGCCGTTTGGGGGGATGTGGTTCAGCGACTCGGACGTCTTTAAGTGGCTCGAAGCGGCCTCGTGGGCGCTTGCCGGGGGCGCGGCGGGGGGCGCACTGACGGCCCTGGTGGACACGGCGGTGGCCGAGATCGCCGCCGCGCAGCAGCCGGACGGGTATCTGAACACCTATTTCATGTTCGAGCGCGCGCCGGAGCGGTGGGCGACGGTAGGCCTCGGGTTCAACAACATGCACGAGCTGTACTGCGCGGGGCACCTGTTCCAGGCCGCCGTCGCGCACGTCCGCGCGACCGGCTCGCGGGCGCTGCTGGACGTGGCCGTGCGGCTGGCGGACCACGTCTGCGACACGTTCGGTCCGGGCGAGTCGCAGCGGCACGGGACGGACGGGCACCCGGAGATCGAGATGGCCCTGGCCGAGCTGTTCCGGGCCACGGGCGAGCGGCGCTTCCTGAACCAGGCTCGATATTTCATCGACGTCCGCATCGGCATGGGGCGGATGAACGAGGCGGTCTACCCGATGCTCCCGGTCCGCGAGTACGCGCGGATGGAGGGCCACGCGGTCTGCGGCGTGTACCTGGCGGCGGGCATGACCGACTTGTACGCCGAGACCGGCGACGCGACTCTGCTGAAGGCGCTGGACGGCCTGTGGGACAACATGACCGGCGCGCAGATGTACGTGACGGGCGGCATCGGGCCGCGCTGGGACAACGAGGCCTTCGGCGCAGACTTCGAGCTTCCCGCGCGGGCCTACGCCGAGACCTGCGCGTCCATCGGCAGCGTGATGTGGAACGCGCGCCTGCTGACGCTGCGGCCCGACGCGCGCCTGGCCGATTTGATTGAGCGGACGCTCTACAACGGCGTGTTGTCCGGGCTGTCGCTGGGCGGGGACGAATACTTCTACCAGAACCCGCTGGCCGACGACGGGCGGCACCGGCGGCAGGCCTGGTTCGGCTGCGCCTGCTGTCCCCCGAATGTCGCGCGCCTGCTGGCGCAATTGCCCGGCTACTTTTACAGCGTCGCGCCCCGAGCCGTCTACGCCCATTTGTACGCGGCGGGCCGGGCCGAGCTGGCTCTGCCGGACGGGCCGACGGTGTCTCTGACGCAGGCGACCGATTACCCCTGGGCGGGCCATGTCCGGGTCACGGTCGAGGAAATCGTGGGCGGAACGACCCCTGACTGCAAGTTCGCGCTGAACCTGCGCGTCCCGGCCTGGGCGGACGGGGCGCGGCTGTTCGTCAACGGCGAGGAAGCCCCCGCGCCCGCGCCGGGCACCTATGCCGCGCTCGACCGGGACTGGGCGGCGGGCGACTCGGTGACGCTCGCCCTGCCGCTGCCCGCGCGGCAGGTCCAGGCCGACCCGCGCGTGTCGGCCCTGGGCGGGCGCGTGGCCCTGATGCGCGGCCCGCTGGTCTACTGCTTCGAGCAGGCCGACAACCCCGAGGCCGACGTGCGCGCCCTGAGGCTCGGCGCGGACGCCCTGTGGGAGCCGGTGTCCGCGCCCGGCCTGCCGGGCGACATCGTCGCGCTGCGCGGGCAGGCGTCACAGGCCCTCATCGCGGCGGACGGCCCCTACCCCGCCCGGCAGGACGCGGCGGCGGCGGCCTCGGGGCCGGCGACCGTCACCGCCGTCCCCTACTACGCCTGGGCGAACCGCGCGCCCGGCCCGATGGCCGTCTGGGTCGGCGCGGAACCCGCGCCCGTCCCCCCGGTGTTCTAAAAGCAGAGGAAACAACCCCCATGAGCGACCAGACCACGATGGAAAAGATCACGAAGACGGAGGCGGAGTGGCGCGCGACCCTGACGCCGGAGCAGTACCACGTCCTGCGCGAGAAGGGGACCGAGCGGGCGTTCACGGGCAAGTACGTGGACACCAAGACGGGCGGGACGTATGCCTGCGCCGCCTGCGGCCTGGAGCTGTTCGCTTCGGACACGAAGTTCGACTCGCACTGCGGCTGGCCGAGTTTTTTTGACGCCAAGCCCGGTACCGTGGACATGCACGAGGACCGCGCCTTCGGGATGCGCCGCATCGAGGTGACCTGCACCCGCTGCGGCTCGCATCTGGGCCACGTCTTCCCCGACGGCCCCAAGCCGACAGGCCAGCGCTACTGCATCAACTCGGTCAGCGTGGAGCTGCTGAAGACTGATGCTTCTTGAAGAACAACAGAAGAACCCGGTAGCGTCAGCCTGAAAAGAGGGCCTGACAATGCCAATAGGTAGGGTATAATCACCGCAACACCCCCCCGGCGCGTTCGCCCGCCGGGTAGCACAGCCATCCCGCAAGGGATGGCTGTAGCCTTATCTGGTCCTGACAACAATCCCCCGATGATAACAGCCGTAAAGCCCCCGGCAATGACAACTGCCGGGGGCTTTTGCCGTGTGGATTTTCCCGCGCCGCTCAGACCTCGCCGTACTTGTACCGGGTCGCGGCCTCGATCAGGGCGATCTCCCCGGCGTCCAGGCCGAACAGGGCATAGATGCGGGCGTTCAGCGCGCGCTCGCGCTCGATGATGGCATCCGTGTGCGTGTCGTGGGCCGCTCGCTGCTGGCCGAGCCACGCCTCCCAGTCGTCACGGTCTCGGACGGGGATGGTCTTGCGGAAGGCCTTGGCGAGTTCGGCTTGCAGGCCGGGGAAGTCCAGGGTCCACCAGGCCGTGAGCTTCTGGTTGAGGGTCGCGCCGGGCGGGGCGAGGTCGGCGCGGAGCCGGTGCCGGGCCTTCTGGTGGAGGGCGTAGCGGGCGCGGGCCTCCGTTGTGATCTCCTGCGCCAGCGTCCCGATGGTCTCCCGGTCGGCGTCGGAGGCGTCGGGAACTGGGAAACGTGATAGCGGCTCCGGCTGTACCTCATAATAGCCGTTCGCTTTGGCCGCGAAGACGCTCCGGCTGTAATACTCGCACACGCGGGAGTTCAGCAACCCGAGTAGGTAGTAGCCGGTTCCGACATCAGGCAAAGGCAGCACGTAAGACGTGTTTCCGGCGTAGGATGCCTCATCTGAAAGTGAGAAGCGCGGAAACAGGGAAACCTTCGTTGAGTGGATGCGCGGCTTCTCAAAAATCGGATAGTAGTTGCAGGGGCGCAGTTCCCACCAATATCGGCCCTGATCTTGTCGTACTCGGGCTGCCTTTTCGTATTTGAGCAGGTGTTCGGTAAGCATAGGAAAATCGGAGTGGAACTTGGCCCAAGCGTCTGCCTCATTTAGCCCGTCTTTGAACTTGCTTTGTGTCCACCCAGATGGTATCACAATAAGCGACAGCCCATTTTGTACCTGATACCAGGTGTGCAGATCCTCGCCTCTGACAAAAGGCTTGATGAGGTCTTTTGTCGCCGAAGAGTGTGTTGTCAGGCGGTCCCGTGTCTCTTGGTCTACCACAAAAGCATCGTTCAGGCCAGTCGTAACGCCACGGTAGATAGGTTCTGTGAGAACTTTACCAAGTGGTGTTGACCCTGCCCAGCCTTCTATGACGTGCTGTAGTTTCTCGGACATGAAAACCCACGGAGAATTGCCCGTCGGCTGCCTGACTTCCCCCACGGTGACAAACTGTTGAGGTGTCACAGCGGGGCGTCTGAGTGTGAACGTGCCTTCGGGCATATGCAAGGCATTCTGGATGCGGAAAATGATCGGGTAAGTGGTGGCGTCAGAGAACACCTGCTGCTCGCCAAACTCCACCATCTCGACCAGCGTTGCCTGCTCGGCCAAATAGTGACGCAGGGGTGCCCCGAAGTTGAGTTTCTGGAAGGTGCCAGACGTAATGAAACTGACCGCTCCATCCTTCTGAAGCTGCCTCAACCCTTGCCCCAAGAAGTACACGGAAAGGTCCGCGACGCCGTGATAGATTTCGGGATACGCGGCGGCGTAGTAGGGCTTGTACGGCCCTAGCTCCTCCTGCCGCACGTAGGGCGGGTTGCCGACGACGGCATCAAAGCCGGCCAAGTCCCCCAGCGGCTTGCCGTCCGTGCCGAAGTAGACCTCGGGGAACTCCAGCTCCCAGTGGAAGAAGCGCAGGCGGGCGGCGGCGGCTTCGGACGCGGCGACCCACTCGGCGAACTTGGGGTGGGACGCGCTTTCCGCGTCCAGGGCATAGGCCGCAAGCGACTTCCACAGAAAGCGGTCCAGGGGGACGCCGAAGTGGGAGGCAGTGACCAGGTTCGCCAGGCGGCTGTACTTGCGGGTCAGGCCCGCGCGCAGGGCCTCGTAAAGCTGCTCCTGCTGCTTGACGTCGGCCACGGTCTGGGCGGCGCTGGCCTCGATCAACCACATGGAGCCGACGGCGACGCTCAGGCTCTGGCGGAACGTCTCGTCGGCCATCATGCTCATCTGCCCCCCGGCGGGCGGGGCGGCGGCCTTTTTGGTCCTGGGCTTCGCGCCCCCAAGCTGCAAGTCAGCCAGCCGCGCCCCGACGAGGGCGTTCCCGGCCCGCAGGTGGTGGTCCAGGAACGACAGGGGCCGGCCCTTGGCAACGGTGGTCAGCCACAGGGACAGCTTGGCAAGCTCCACGGCCAGGGGGTTCAGGTCCACGCCGTAGACGCAGGACTGGGCCACGCGGCGCTTCCAATGGAGCAGGTCCGGCTCGCCCGAGCCGTCGGCCTCGACGGGGACGGCCAGGTCGATCAGGAACCGGGCGATGAACTCGGTGGTCTCGACCAGAAAGTGGCCGCTGCCCATGGACGGGTCCAGGACGTTGACGGCGAGCACGGCCTGGACGCGGGCGGCGTCGTCCGCCTGCCCCGCCACGGCCTCGCGGAGCATCGGCCCGACGGCCCGCTCCACGATGTACTTGACGACGTAATCGGGCGTGTAGTAGGACCCGGACGCCTTGCGCTCGCCCTTGTCGTTGAGCAGGGCGACGGTCCAGCCGTCCTCTTCGGCGGTCTCGTCCAGGTGGTATTCGAGCAGGCCCTCGTAGATCGTGCCGAGATGGCGGACGCTCAGGTCCCGGTAGTCCACGAACTGCCCCGCGACACGGGCGAGCTTGTCCAGGGCGCGCTGGAGGTGGGCGTCGCCGACGGCATGGGTGTCCAGGAAGGCGTGGCGCGCGGGGTCGAACAGGCCGCCATTGAAAGTCGCCACCCGGAGCGGGGGGCTGCCCTTGTCGATGATGCCGAACAGCTCCTTGAAGCGTGGCCAGAGCGTGGCCGTGGTCGGCAGAAGCGCTCTGTGGGCGTCCAGGTCGGCGGCGACGGTCTGCTTCAGCGCGTAGAGGCTGTACCCGTCGCGGTATTCGGGGCTTTCGCGGATGGGGAGCAGCTCGCGCGCCTCGGCGTACAAGACGAACAGGAGCCGATACAGCAGGATGAGGGCGCTGTCGTAGATCCTCTTGCGCGTGTCCGGGTCGCCGGCGAGTCCATTGGGGGCGTAGTCCAAAAAGCCCTGCGCGAGGTGCCTCAGCGCATCATAGACCTGGACTTTGAGCGTGTTGCCGACGCCGCGCGCGTAGTCCAGGCTTTCGCGCAGCAGGGCGGACACGCCCAGCGGATGCGGCTCGAAGGCGGAGCGGTGGAAGAAGGCATAAAAGTACGTGAAGGCATCGGGGTCCGGGTTCTGGAGCAGGGCGGGCAGGTCCACTTCGTAGAAGCGGTCCAGCTTGTGTGCCGTATCCCGGTGGTAGAGCCGCCACAGGCGGCCGTTGGTCAGGATGCCCCATTCCAGGCCGGTGTGCTGGACGTAGAAGGCGATCTGGTAGCCGGGGTTCTTGTTGGTGAAGACGTCGGCCTCCTTGCCCTTGCCCGGCTTCTCTTTGACTTTCAGGGCGATGTCCAGGGGCCGGTCCCAATACTTCGCGTCCCCCACGGCAAGGCCGCCCGGCCTCAGCAGCACGTCCGTGAGCGTCTTCTTTTTGTTCGCATTGAGGGAAGCCAGGTCGCGGTAAAAGACGTAGTCCGGCTTCTTCGTCCCTTCCCCGGTCTTCAGGGCGGGCTGCACCTCGAAGTGGTGCCCCAGCGCCGCCAGAACGGGCTTGATGAAGCCGTCCTCGGTCTGGGCCTCGTTGTCGCTCGGCGTGAAGTCATGGAGCAGCGCCGCGATCCTGCCGCGCATCAGCCCGGCGGCTTCCCGGAGCGCGACCCAGTCCGCCCGCTGCGGCAAGGTGTAATTCAGGTAGTGATCGGAGAAGAGCTGGTGGTTAGAGTGCGGCGCGGCGGCGATGGGCAGGATGGTTTGGGGCACGCGGGCCTCCTGGCATGGGGGTGGGGTTGTTTGGGTGATTGTACCCCTAAGAGCCGCGCGAACTCCGTCCGGCGGGGCGGCAGGCTTGACAGAGGAAGAAAGCGGCCCCATACTAGGGGGTTGGACTCAAAGAACGGTGCCAAAGAAACGGCTGAAGAGGCGCTTGAAGAAACAAACGGCGGAAAAAGGGTTTGTCGCGGAATACCGGCGCATCGAGGCGGATCTGCGCGCCCGGATTCAGCGGGGGCAGTGGTCGGCGGGCGCGATGCTGCCGGGCCGCCGGGACCTGGCGCGCGAGTACGGGGTCTCGTCGGTAACGGTGGGCCGCGCCATCCTGCCGCTCGTCACCGACGGCACCCTGCGCGCCGATGATCGGCGCGGGACGTTCATCGGCGGCACCAGCGTCTCCGGCACGGGTGTCGCCGGGGCGGGGCCGACGCGCAAGCCGTCGGCAGTGGCGGCCTCCACGGGTGTCTTCGGCATCGTCGCCGCCTGCGAGCCGGGCAAGGCCAGCCAGGACACGCTGATTCTCCACGCGCTGGAACAGGCCCTGTCCGAAGCGGGACACGTCACCTCGGTCTGCAACCGGACGGAAGGGCGCGAGCACGCCCTGCTGCCGCTGGCCGACTCCGTTCAGGCGCTGCTCGACCGGCGCGTGGATGCGATCGCGCTGATCTGCCTGGACCTGGACCGGGTGCGGTTTGAGGAAGAGCTGGGGCGTGTCGACCTCCACGGCACCCCCACCGTCTGCATCCTCGCCGGCGCGCTGCACCTGCCGATCCCCCACATCTTCTACGACAACCGCATCGGCGGCTACCAGGCGGCAAAGCACCTGCTCGATAGGGGGCACCGGGAGATCACGGTCGTCGCCCCGTTCACCGCATCCTGGGTGAGCGAGCGGCTGGAAGGCATCCGGGACGCCTGCGCGGGGGCGGGCCTGCCCCCCAGCGCCCTGCGGGTGATCGGCGGGGAAGGCCAGCCGTGGGACTACCAGGGCAAGCCCGTCTTGATCGGCTGCCGGGCCGCCCGTGCGGCCTTCGAGGCGGGCTGGACGCCGCGCGGGGGGGTCATCTGCGTGAACGACTTCGTGGCGCTCGGGCTGAACGAGGCCGCCGCCGAGCGCGGCTGGAAGCCGGGCCGGGACTATGCCGTGATCGGCTTCGACGACGAAGCCGCCGCCCGGAGCGTCCGCCTGACGACCATGCGGCCCCCGCTGGAAGCGATGGGGCGCGAGGCCGCCCGCCTGCTGCTCGACGAGATGCGGGGGGGCGGCGGCAGCCATCAGCTCCGGCTGCGCGCCCACTTGATCCCGCGCGCCTCCACCCACCTCCGTCAAAAGAGCACTTGACAGACGTTCTCAACTGTGTTACAATCATGGCGTCATCTGATTTTTCGTGCGCCGATGCAGGAGGGTTTGACACCATGAAACAAAAATCGACCGGGCCGCGAGGCTTCACTCTGATCGAGCTGCTCGTCGTGATCGCAATCATCGCGATTCTGGCAGCCATTCTATTCCCCGTCTTCCAAAAAGTCCGCGAGAACGCCCGCCGCGCCGCCTGCACCTCTAACCTGAAGCAGATCGGGCTGGGGGAGTTGCAGTACGTGCAGGACTACGACGAGACCTATAGCGGTGCTTCGATGGTCGCCGCGTCGCCGCCTGCGCCGGCTTACACCTACATCGTCTGGGCGGAACTGATTTACCCGTATACGAAAAGCGTACAGATTTACCGCTGCCCTGACGGCGTCAATGGCAACGGCGTGAACGCCGCGTATAACCCCGATCTGGCCCCGCTGAACGCCGCAGGCGGGCTGAACTATTCCTGGAACTCGACCTACGGCTACGGCAGCCCGCGCAATTTCGTGATCGGCGGCACCAACGATACCGGCAACGAGAACGGCGGCTACCCGCTGGCGAAAGTAGACGTGACTTCGGCGACGGTTGAGATCGTGGACAGCGCGGACTACACCTACTTCGCCGAACAGGATTACACCAAGCTCGACCTGGAAGCGGTCAAAGAGTTCGGCCAGACTCAGAACGCCAGTCACTGGATCGCCGCCCGCCACAACAACGGCTTCAACGTGCTCTTCTACGACGGCCACGTGAAATACAAGACGTTCACCAAGCCTTACGAGTGGTTCGTGGACAAGAGCGACGCAGTCAATCGGAGTTATAACCCCTAAGAACTGACCCTAAGAACTGACCAAGGACCTATCGAAAAGACCATGAAATATCCCGCCCTGCTTGTACTGCCCCTGCTGTCCGCCTTGACCGTCGCCTGCGGTCGAGTCACCCAGGCCGACCCACCGAAGCCCGCCGCGCCGCCTTTCGAGCAGTCTGCCTACCTCTGGACCCAGGCGACCGACACCGACCTCGGCGGCTCCGGCGATTGGGGCATGTACAAGTCCTGGCTCAATGTCTCCAGGCTGGGGGCCGAGACCGACCCCGGCGGCTGGGGGTCGTGGGCCGACACCACCGAGGGGAACTACAACTACCACTGGGGTGACCAGCAGACGCGCCACGGAGTCGCCGCGCTCCCCGACATCCTGCTGGGGATCGGCTCGATGCCCTACGACCCCGTCCAGAGCGACTCGTGGAACCAGAAGCTGGCCTGGGCGGGGAAGACGTGGCAGCTCGAAGCCGACAACGACCCGGCCACGATGCAGCACTTCGTCACCCTGGGCGACAACATCGCCCAGTGGAACTTCAAAAGCGTTATCATCCGCATGGACTACGAGTTCGACGGCGGCTGGGACCCGTATGGCAACCTCAACGTCATGCCCAATATGCCGGGCAACTTCATCAAGGCCTGGCAGAACGTCGTCACCACGGTCCGCGAGACGGTCAAGGCCAAAGACCCGAGCATCAAAGTCAAGTTCCTCTGGAACCCCACCGACGCGAACGTGCAGGTATCGAGCGCGAGCTACTACCCCGGCGACGCCTACGTCGATTACATCGGCTTCGACAACTATGACTCCGACTACAGCGGCGTCTACAAATCCGGGGTCCAGCCCGACGCGGCGACCCAGCAGTCGGCCTGGACCAAGAGCGTCGGGCCGCGCGTCCAGTGGTTCGCCGATTTCGCGTCGGCCGCCAATGCGTCACCGGGCAACCCCAAGAGTCGGAACGGCTACGTCGCGGGCCGGAGCGTCCCTTTGATCGTCGGCGAGTGGGGCCTGTGGCAGGTGGACCCCAAAGGCCGGCCCGCCGGCGGCGACGACCCCACCTATATCCAGAACATGTACGACTGGATGACGACTCACAACGTCTACATGGAGTGCTACTTCGAGACGCCCTCTGATGGCGTATCCACGCTCTGGCCGGGCGGCTACCCCGCCCCCGGCGGCAACCCTGCGTGGGGCACTCAGGGGACGCCCTACCCGAAGGCGGCGGCCAAGTACCTTCAGCTGTTCGGCAAGGCCCATCCGCCGAGCGTCCCCACGGTGCCCACCAAGCCGTCGGCGACGGCGGGCATCGGGAAGGTGCTGCTCACCTGGCAGATGAGCGGCGGCACCCCGTCACCCTCGTACAGCGTCTATCGCGGCCTGAGCGCCGACGGCATGGGGGCGAAGCCGATTGCGACCAACATCAAGGCCACCTCGTATCTCGACAGCGGCCTCCGCGACGGCACGGCTTACTTTTACAAAGTCAAGGCCGTGAACAGCATCGGCGTGAGTGCCCCGGCCGGCCCGGCGAGCGCGGTGGCCGGAGTGCCCGCGAACTATCTGCTCAACGGTGGATTCGAGACGGGGGACACGTCCCAGTGGTCGGTGACAGTGGGCGACAACCCGCGGGCGTCGTATGTCGAGAAGCGCGATGCGGGCGTCGCCCATTCTGGCAGCTACCAGTACACGCACTGGGCGACCAGCCCGTATGGGCTGACCCTGTCCCAAACCGCCTCCCTGCCGAACGGCCCGCACACGGTCAGCGCGTGGGTCAAGAGCAGCGGCGGCCAAGCCGCCTGCCGGATGGAAGTCATCACCAATGGGGTCAAGACCATCGTTCCCATTGTCGCCGGCAACGCCTGGACGCAGATCTCAACCCCCGTCAACGTGACCAGCGGGTCCCTGACGGTCGGCTTCACCAGCAAAGCCTCTGAGAACCAGTGGATCAACGTGGACGACGTGGTGGTGAAGTAGTCCCCCGCCCATCGGCGCGGCACCGTTTGGTCGGCGACACCAAGGGACTCGGCGGCACCAAGGGACACGGCATCGCCGCGTCCCTTTTTTGCCTGCTCTCTTGTCGGCGGCCTCGCGGGCGCTACCGGCGGACCAGGCGGGCGGCGAGGACGCAGACGGTGAGGCAGAGGGCGGCGGAGACGGCGGCGAAGACCCCGGCGGTGTGGGTGTCGCCGGCCTGCACGGCGTCGTAGAGGGCGAGGGGCACGGTCTGAGTCTGGCCGGGCGTGTCGCCGGCCACCATCAGAGTCGCGCCGAAGTCGCCCAGGGCGCGGGCGAAGGCCAGGGTCGTGCCGGCGACGAGGCCGGGGCGGGCCAGCGGCAGCAGGACGAAGCGCGCGATGGCCCAGAATCCCGCCCCGTCGGTTCGGGCGGCGGCGACCACGTCGGGGTCGATGTATTCGAGGGCGACGCGCGCCTGGATGACGAACAGCGGGAGCGAGGCGGCGCAGGCGGCAACGGCGGCCCCCTGCCAGGTGAAGATGAGGGGGTGATGGGCGCGGGTGAGCCACTGCCCCAGACGGCCCCGACTCCCCAGGCCGACCAGCAGGGCGTAGCCCAGGACGGTCGGCGGCAGGACGAGGGGGAGCAGCGCGACGCCTTCGAGCAGGCTGCGGCCCGGAAAGCGGACGCGCGCCAGCAGGTAGGCCAGGGGCAGGCCCAGCGTGACGCTCAGGGCCGTGGCCCAGCCCGCCACGCGCAGCGAGAGCCAGAGCGGTGCCCAGTCCATGGCTACGGCCTTCGCGGCAGCTCGTAGCCGTACTGTTTCCAGATTTTGGCCGCGTCTTTGCCAGTCAAGAAGGTTATGAATTGGAGCGCCTGGGTCGTGTGCGTGGTCGTGCGGACCAGGCCCAGGCTTTGCGTGATGGGGGTGTGCTCGCCGTCGGGCACAATAACGTAGGGGTCGGTCTTGTCTTCAATGACCAGCGACAGGGCGGTCAGGGCGGCATCGGCATTGCCGCTCTGCGCGTATTGCAGGGCCTGGCCGATGTTTTCGGCCTGGACCAGGCGGGGCGTCACGGACGCCGTCAGGCCGTCGTGAGCAAATGCCTGCTGCGCGGCCAGGCCATAGGGGGCGGTCTTGGGGTTGGCGATGGCGACGTGGGCGTAGCCGGGGTCGGCCAGGTCTTGCAGCCGGCGCGGGTGGCGCGCGGCATCCCTGCGCGTCCACAGGACGAGCCGCCCGATGGCATAGGGGTGGACCGTGCCGGCGATGACCATCCGCTCGCCCGCCAGCTTCTGCACCGTGACCGTGTCGGCGGCGACGAAGACGTCAACGGGTGCCCCGTTCTCGATCTGCGTCGCCAAAGCCTTGGTCGCGCCGTAGGTCGGCGTGACGGGGACGCCGGTCTTCTTGGTGAAGGCAGGCAGCAGGGCCTCGGCGAAGACTTTTTGCAGGTTCGCCGCCGCCGCCACCCGGAGCGGGTCGGCATGAGCGGGCGTCAGAGACGAGAGCAGGGCAAGAGACAGCAGCCGGAGCTTAGGTGGAACCCTAACGCGCAAGGAGCACCTCCGTGGACTTGATCAGGGCGGTCGCCTCGACGCCGGGTTTCAGGCCCAGGCGCTCGGCGGACGCGCGGGTGATGACGGACACGATCTCTTTGCCGTCGCCTAGGTCGAGCGTGACCTCGCACAGGACGCCGTCGCCGGTGATCTCGCGGACGACCCCGCGCAGGGCGTTCCGGGCGCTGATCTGCATCGGCCTCGGTTCCGGCCCGGCGCCCGCCGAGGACGGCGGAGGCTGTGGGGCCGACCCGAGGGCGGTACGGACGGCCTGGACGGCGGCCTCGTCATAGAGCCGCCAGCCGCGCCAGTCGCGCTCGGGGGCGGGGATGCGCCCCGAGCGTTCCCATACGGCCAGGGTTTTGGGCGTGATGCGGAGCATCTGCGCCACCTGGGCGCGCGTGAGCTTGACGGACATCTGCCTAACAGTCGTACTTGGGTAAGATGGGTAAAGCATACCCGATCATTGGGTTCGGTGTCAATCCGGGCGAGGGGATGAATCCCTCGCGATTCATCCCCTCGCGATTCATCCCCCGCCCTTGCACTTGCCTTGGTCCCTGCTGCAACTTTCTGCAACTTTTCGGGCGGGGGCGTGTCACTGAAAGCACTATGGACAATATACCTGCCGTTCTAGACACGCCGCCCCGCCGGAAACTCAGCTTCGAGAGGCCATTTTGGGCCTTCCCGATCACGCGGATCGTGCTGTATGCGCTCGTCGCTGTCGTGTTCGCGGTGGTATCTTCGCTGATCTTGCGCGAGGCCCTCAAACTCACACACCATCACAAGGGCCAAAACATTTACCTGTTGGGGTTCTTCGGAGAAGGGCTGGGGGCGGCGAGCGCCATCTTGGCGTTCTGGGTCATGGTGCGATTCGTGGATCGGCGGCCCTGGGAAACGGCGGGGTTCGGGGCGCGCGGGCTAGGGGGCCTGCTGGGTGGGTTCGTGCTCGGGGCGGCGATGCTGACCGTCGGCGTCGGGGTGATGCGGCTGCTCGGGCTGTACCACGTTTCGGGCGTGACGCCGAGCGTCCTGGTGCTGGCCCCACTGCTTTTGTTTCTGTGCGTGGGCGTTTTCGAGGAGACGTTTTTCCGGGGGTATATCTTCCAGACATTGGAAGACCGCTGGGGGAGCGGCGTGGCGCTGGGGGTGACGAGCCTAGTCTTCGGCCTAACCCACCTGCTGAACCCGGCCCACGGCGCTTCTGGATTTGCCCGTCTGGCCGGGCCGCTGTTCATTTGTCTGGAGGCTGGGCTGCCGCTGGGCGCGGCCTACCTGCTGACGCGGTGCTGGTGGCTGCCCATCGGCATCCACTGGGCGTGGGACTATTTTGAGGGTCCGGTCTACGGCTGCCCCGACTCGGGGACGCACGACCCGCACACGCTGTTGCAGGCGCACTTCTCCGGCCCCGCGTGGCTCACCGGCGGCCCGTTCGGCCCCGAATCGGGGATTGTCTTCCTCACGGTGGGGACAGTGACCGGTCTGATCCTGTTGCGCGCCGCGATCAAAAAGGGGGAGTGGAGGCCGCTGCCGGGGCGTCACGGGGCCGTGGCTATTGCTAGTGCTTGAAGGTCCACAGGCGGTTGGCAAAGAAGTTCCAGAAGACGACGATGAACGTGGCGGCAAGCAGGGCGCAGTTGAAGACAAGGGGACCGAACTCATGCTTGCCCGTATTGGTCAGCATGGCGGCGACGATGCGGTGCAGCTCGCCGGTGTCGCTTAACAGAGGACGCCCGTGGCTCTTGACGTAGGCGACGATCACGACCACGATGGTGGTGTTCAGCAGCCAGCCGATGACGTTGACCAGCAGGAACTGGAGCGACTGCGTGTGCGCGGGCTTGGACCGGGCCTGCTTGAAGGTCCAGCGGCGGTTCCAGAAGAAGCCGTTGACCACCGATAGAAAGAACGCCGTCGAGAGCGCGGGGATCAGCGGCCAGCCCAACTTGTATTGGAAAAAGTTGGACAGGCCGAAGTTGATCACCGAGGAGCTGACGCCGACGACGCCGAACTTGGCGAGCTGGCGCACGCCGGGCTTCTGGGCGATCTGGGCCAGGGGGGTGGCCTTCACGGATTCTTCGGGGACGATGCTCACGCGGGGACGGCTTCCTTCTGGGCGGCGCGGGCCGGGGCGTCGCTGGGTGCGCTGGGGGCCGGGGCGACCGAGGCGCGGCCCACGCTGTGGTACTCGAAGCCCAGGCGGCGCAGGCGCTCGGGGTCGTAGAGGTTGCGTCCGTCGAGAATCAGCGGACGGGCCATCAGCCCGGAGAGCTTCTCGAAGTTGAGGTTCTTGAACTCGTTCCACTCGGTCACGATGACCAGGGCGTCCGCGCCCGCCGCGACCTCGTAGGCGTTGGCCCCGTAGGTGATGTGCGGGAAGACGCCGCGCGTGTTCTCGATGGCGATGGGGTCGTAGGCTTTGACCGTCGCGCCCGCGGCCAGCAGGTCGGCAATCACGTCCAGCGACTTGGCCTCGCGCATATCGTCGGTGTTGGCCTTGAAAGCCAGGCCGAGGATGCCGACGGTCTTGCCCTTCAGATCGTCGCCGCCCAGCGCGTCGTGAATCTTGGTGATGAAGCGCTTGGGCTGGTCCTCGTTGGTCTCGATGGTGGCGGCGAGCAGGGGGAAGTCGCAGCCGAAGGCCTGCGAGGTGTGCAGGAGCGAGCGGGTGTCTTTGGGGAAGCACGAGCCGCCGTAGCCAAGGCCCGCGTTCAGGAAGGCCGAGCCGATGCGGGCGTCCAGCCCCATGCCCTTGACGACCTGGGTGACGTCCGCGCCCGCCGCCTCGCAGACGTTGGCGATGGCGTTGGCGAACGAGATCTTGGTCGCCAGGAAGGCGTTCGAGGCGTACTTGATCATCTCGGCGCTGGCGACGTCGGTGACGATCATCGGGCGCTCCAGGGGCGCGTACAATTCCAGCAGGCGCATGGCGACGATCTTGGACGAGGCCCCGATGACGATGCGGTCGGGGACGAGGGTGTCGGTGATGGCCGAGCCTTCGCGCAGGAACTCGGGGTTCGAGACGACGTCGAAGTCCACGGAGCGGCGCTTGTTGGTTTCGATGACGTTGCGGACGAAGTCGCCGGTGCCCACGGGCACGGTGCTCTTGTTGACGATGACCTTGTAGCGGTTCAGGGCGCGGGCGACGCCCTTGGCAGCGTCCTCGATGTAGGACAGGTCGGTGGAGCCGTCCTCTTTGGGCGGGGTGCCGACGGCGATGAAGACGATCTCGGATTTGGCGACTGAGGCGTCGAGGTCGGTTGTGAACTGCAAGCGCCCGTCGGCGACGTTTCGGGCGACCATCTCCTCCAGGCCCGGCTCATAGATGGGCATGACGCCCTGGTTCAGGCCGTCGATCTTGGCGGTCATCTTATCGACGCAGACAACATCGTTGCCCATGTCGGCAAAGACGACTCCGGTGACAAGCCCGACGTATCCCGTCCCGATCACACAAATGTTCATGCGGTACTCCCTGCGGTTACGGCCAAAGCCGGCGTTTTCATCCCATCCGGCGCGGCCTTTGCTTGATACCATTGCAAGGTCCGTGCCAAACCGTCATCGAGCGAGACGGAAGGCGTCCATTGGAGCAGCCCCGCCGCGGCGGCGATGTCGGCGCGGGAATGCTTGATGTCGCCCGCGCGCGCGGCCCGGTCGTCGGTCTCAACGCGGCGGTGCAGGACGGCCTCGATTTTTTCCAGTATCTGTTTGAGAGAGGCGCTGCGCCCGCTGCCGATGTTGAAGGCGCGGCCCCCGACGCCCCGCGTCGCCTGGGCCGCCCGCAGGTTGGCCTCGACGATGTCGTCCACGAAGACGAAGTCGCGCGACTGCTCGCCGTCGCCGAAGATGACGGGCCGCTCGCCGTGCGTGACGGCGTGGAGGAACTTGGGGATGACGGCGGCGTAGGCCCCGTCGGGGTCCTGGCCCGGCCCGTAGACGTTGAAGTAGCGCAGGGCGACCGTTTGCAGGCCGTGCAGGCGGAAGTAGTTGCGGCAGAAGTGTTCGCCCGCGAGCTTGGACGAGGCGTAGGGTGAGAGGGGGTCGGTCTGGGAAGCCTCGTGCTTGGACGATCCGGGCGTGTCGCCGTAAACGGCGCACGACGAGGCCAGGATGAAGCGCTTGACGGTGCCAGCCTGGCGGGCGGCTTCCAGCAGGTTGACCGTGCCCTCGACATTGATCTCGACGCACTCGGCGGGGTTATCGATGGACTGAGGGACCGAGGCCTCGGCGGCGTGGTGGAGGACGAAGTCGGCCCCGGCGAGGGCGCGGCGGCACACCGCCGGGTCGCGGATGTCGCCCTCGATGAGCGTGACACGCGGCAGGTCCGCGAGCTGCGGCAGGCGCGCGCGCGAGGCCGCGCTCGTCAGACTGTCCAGGACCCGCACTTCATGCCCCGCCTGCCCGATGCGGGTCGTCAGATGCGACCCGATGAAACCCGCGCCCCCCGTCACGACATAGATGCTCAACGGCCACCGCTCCCCAGCCCCGCCCCCGACGGCGAAGCGCTTCCTCAGACACTGCCATAAGACAATGCCGTATTATACCATACCGGCCCGTGCATTGTTCCCCGCCTCGCGATCTGCTATAATAGGCCCACTATGGCATCGGCGAAACACAAAGAAGACGAGCGCAAGCGTGACCCGACCATCCTCAACCGCAAGGCACGGCACGAGTACGAGCTGGAAGAAACCTATGTGGCCGGGCTGGTGCTCACGGGCACCGAGATCAAGTCAGTCCGGGCGGGCCTGGCGAACCTGACGGACTCGTACTGCCGGGCGCAGAACGGTGAGGTCTGGCTGTACAACGTCTACATCGCGCCCTACGAGCAGGGCAACCGCTTCAACGTCGAGCCGCGCCGCATCCGCAAGTTGCTGATGCACAAGTGGCAGATCACCAAGATGACCACCCGTGTCAACGAGCGCGGTCTGACCGTGGTGCCGACCAAGCTGTTCTTCCACAACGGCTTCGCCAAGCTCGAAATCGGGGTCGGGCGCGGCAAGAAACTGTGGGACAAGCGCGAGAGCATCGCCGACCGCGACCGCGAGCGGGAGGCCCGCCGCGAGGTCTTCGGGCGCGAGTAGAACTAGAGCGTGTTGGGCACTTTTCTTGAGCAGTAACTTTGGTCCAGTACCAATTTCTATCAGTCCGCTTGCTTCGGCCTTCGGCAGCAGGAACGTTCGCTGTTCAGCGAGGCAAAATCTTGTGCCGCGGAGGGCCTGTAGGCCCTAATCAAGCGCGAAAGTGCCTAACACGCTCTAGTTTGAGGAAGTCTTGATGTTAAATCTGAAGCCTTTTAGTCGTATAGTTCTTCTAATGATTTCGAGTCTCTGCTCAATTCAAAATATGTCGGCGGCTAAGAGACTGTATAGGAAGTTTTGTTTTCTTCCGAAACTAGGGCATGG
>JAABUZ0100000331.1_pt1 | contig 120129 bp, 130 predicted proteins | sample 5562091 | NCBI WGS metagenome assembly JAABUZ01 (sample SAMN12813069, study PRJNA571459) | rock metagenome | isolation source: Antarctica rocks | place: Antarctica: Victoria Land, Linnaeus Terrace sud | collected 2015-12-21 | reverse complement strand
CCAGAAGTACGGCGGCGTGACGTAGCGCACCCGCGTCTCCCACACGATGTCCCGCCCCAAGAGCGACCCGGCGCGCGGCAGACGCCACTTCGCCATGAACGAGCCGTTGCCGAGGTTGTGGTTCCAGACCTGCACCTTGGCGGCCTTGTTCAGCGGCGACAGGGTCGTCACGAGCGAGTCTGCGGTGAACCGGCGCACCGGCGCGCTGTTGACGCCCTCAATCGGCTGCCCCCCCGTGGCGTTCGCGGGGTCGGGCGAAACGGTGTTCGACCCGTACTTGCCCCCGTTGTTGATGGTGCCGAACTGGTCGTGGTAGTAGAAGTTGGCGCTCATGTCGGCGTAGTTCTTGACCGTGCCGTTGGTGCCGAAGTGCCAGTTCTTTACCAGCACCATGCCCGGCCCGCCCAAGCCATAGGATGGAACCGGACCCACGGCGTGGTCCGCCACCGTCCCGCCCCCAATTGTCTCCGGCGTCTTCAGCCTCGCTGCCGCCGCGGGCAGCGTCCTCTTCGTGTGCGCCTTGGCAGGGCGGGCAAGGGTCGGCGGAAGAAGGCCGAGGCCCAGCACGGCGGACGCGAGGAGGAGCGAGGCCAAGGGAGAAACTTTCGTGTAGTTCATGGTGAGAAAAAGGCTTTCTTACGTCGCTTGTTTGAAGTATACAACCGGACTGCTATGCTGTCAAGGGCGGCAAAGCGCACGGCGGAGCGACGGCGACCGGGGCGCGCGGGCGACACCGGGTTGTGTCCGCCGCGCAAATGCGTCTATAATAGACGCACTCATGACAGACACACACGCCGGCCCCAATGACAGCCGCCTCCGCCCCATCGTCGCCAAGTTCGGCGGCTCGTCCGTGGCCGACGCCGACCAGGTCCGCAAGATCGCCGCTATCGTCCACGCCGACCCGCGCCGGCGCTTCGTCGTCGTGTCCGCGCCGGGCAAGCGCACCGACAAGGACAAAAAGATCACCGACCTGCTCTACCTCTGCCACTCGCTCGGGGAGCAGGGGCTGGACCCCAGCGCCCCGTTCGGGCTGATCCGCGAGCGCTTCCTGGGGATCGCGGGCGAGCTGGGCGTCTCCGAGATGTGGGAATGGCTGCGCGATGTCGGCCAGCAGGTCGCGGCGGGGGCGGCCAAAGACTGGGTCGCCTCGCGCGGCGAGTTTCTAAGCGCCCGGTTGATCGCCGCCCATCTGGACGCCGAGTTCGTGGACGCCGCCGACGGAATCCGGTTCGGCCCGGACGGGCGCTTCCACCCCGGCGAAAGCTACGGGCGGCTCGGGGCCAAGCTCCGGGCCGTGCCCCCACACCGCGTCGCCGTCATCCCCGGCTTCTACGGCCAGGACCCGCAGGGCAAGATCAAGTGCTTCTCGCGCGGCGGCTCGGATGTCACCGGGGCCATCGTCGCCCGCGCTGTCCACGCCGCCGTGTACGAGAACTGGACCGATGTCTCAGGCCTGCTGATGGCCGACCCGCGCCTGGTCGAGAACCCCTGCCCCATCGAGGAGATCACCTACCGGGAGCAGCGGGAGCTGTCCTACATGGGCGCGACCGTGCTGCACGATGAGGCCGTGTTCCCGGTCCGCGAGGCCGGCATCCCCATCCACATCAAGAACACCAACGCGCCCGGCGATTTAGGGACGCGGATCGTCACCGAGCGCGACTCGCGGACGACCAGCATCGCCGGCGTCGCAGGCCGCAAGGGCTTCGCGACGCTGTTCACCGAAAAGGCGATGATGAACCAGGAGCGCGGCTACGGGCGCAAAGTTCTGGAGATTCTGGAGTCGCACGGCATCTCCTACGAGCACTCGCCGACCAGCATCGACACGCTCTCAGTCATCCTGACCGACGAGGAGTTGGACGGCAAAGAGGCCGAGGTCGTGGCCGAGATCCGGCGCGTGGTCCAGCCGGACCGCATCGAGGTCCAGCGCGACATGGCGATGCTGGCCGTGGTTGGGCAGGGCATGGTGCATCGGGTGGGCATCGCCGCCCAGGTCTTCGCCGCCCTAGCCCGGTCGAGCGTCAACGTCCGCATGATCAACCAGGGGTCCAGCGAGCTGAACATCATCGTCGGCGTCGACACGGGCGACTACGAGAAAGCCGTCCGCGCCATCTACGCCGCGTTCGTCGAAAAGGAGTAGCACAGCATGGTTATAAAATGGGAGGCGGTGCCCTCCGAGTTGGCACAGCCAGGGTTTCTCAGCATGGTTCCGAAAGTCCTTCGGGCCAAAGTACCCGGTGGCTGGTTCGTGAAAGTTGACCGGGGGTACGCGGGTGGCGCGTTCTTCTATCCCGACCCGGAGCACCAGTGGGACGGGTCTTCGCTGCCGTAGGGGTACAATCCAAGCAGGGGTGACTGTTATGACGACTGAGACAGGCGTGGACGTGCTGAAACGGGAATTGGAAACTTACGAGGCGCACAAAGACGAGATGCTTCAGAGTTCACCCGGCAAATACGTCCTTATCAAAGGCAGCGAGATCGTCGGCCTTTATGAACGCGAAGAGGATGCCTTCAAGGAAGCCTACAAGCGGTTCCGGTTGGACGCCTTCATGGTGCAGCGCGTCCAGAAAGAGTTCGCCACGGTTTACGTCGGCGGTTCTTTCTCACACGAGGGAGACTGAGGGTGAACAGTTGCCGCGCATTCAGCGGATACTGGACGACTTGATCCGGTACGGCCCAACTTTAGAAGTGAAGATAGAGCCTATACTCGACGTTCAGGAACTGTTGCGGGCAGAGGGCCAGCCAGTGCCATCCGCTGCCCTGCTCGGCATGATTGACACCGGCGCTTCCGGCACCCTCGTAGAGCCAAACGTCTTCAAGCCGCTCAACATGAAACCGTTCACTGTTGCCCGTCTCCGAACCGCATCCACGGTCCAGCCTTTGATCCGGGGCCAATACCGCACTCGAATTGTCATTGCACAGGACATCGCCTTTGAAGTGGACGCGGTCGGCGGATCACTGATCGGCCAGCGCGTCCAGTGCCTCATCGGCCGGGACATTTTGCAGCATATGGTGCTGACCTACGACGGCCCGCGGAGCCGGTTCACCCTGAGAATGCCATGACGCGCAAGCGCAAGCTGCTCTTCGGCTGTTTCCTGCCGACCATCGCCGTCTTCATCGTACTTGCCCTCTTCCCCCTAGCCGGCTTCGTGCAAGGGCCGCACCGCGCACTAGGCGACCGGGCGATCTTTATTCTAAGCGGCGCGACGCGCGTGGAAACGTTCCGGCTGAACGACACCGGCGAAGGCGACTGGCTGGGTAGCAAGGAGATTCGGCAGTTCCCTCTCGTCGGCCAGGGGAAAACCCAGGGCAAGGCATTTGCCGCCCGCCTGAGTGGTCTTGTGCTGGACCCGCGCACCTACCTCGGCCCCAACGACTCCACCTGCCTCTTCAACCCTGGCGTCGCTTACCGTGCCTGGCGAGGATCGGAGTGCGTGGAGGTCATCGTCTGCTTCCACTGCGGCCAGATGCTCATTACGACGAAAGACGCCGGGGGCCATCCGGTCCACACCGCCGACACCGATTTTCTGTGGAGGCGGGCCGGGTTCCTGGCTCTTGCCAAAGAGGCGTTCCCCGGCGACAAAGAAATCCAGAGCTTCCATTGAGTGACAGCCCGAACACACAGCTAATCGTCGGCGCGTCCAGCGGGATCGGGCGGGCGCTGGCCCTTGCGCTGGCGCGGGAGCAGAGGCACGTCACCCTGGTCGGGCGACACGAGGGACGCCTGCGGCGCGTGGCCGATGAAGTGGGGATGTTCGGCGGGGAGTCGCTGGCGGCGCTGTCGGATGCGCGCGACTCGGCTTCCATCACGGCGGCGCTGGCGCGGGTCGCGGCGCACGGGCTGGGTATCGAGACGGCGTATCTGTCGCTGGGCATCGGGCTGGGGACGAATACCGAGACCTTCACCGTGGACACGCTGGACGAGATGCTGCAAACCAATGTCCTGGGCGTCGCGCGCTGGCTCGAAGTGTTGCAGCCGCTTCTGCAATCACAGCCGGGCGGGGGGACCGTGGCGGTGATCTCCAGCCTGTCCGCCGACCGGGCGCTGCCCGGCGCGGGCGCGGGCTACTCGGCCTCCAAAGCCGCCATAAGCCAGCTCTGCGACGGCCTGCGCGCGCCGTGGGCGCGGCAGGGCATCCGGCTGGTGACGGTTGCGCCGGGGTTTATCCGCACCCCCATGACCGCCGACATCGAGACGCTGCCGTTCCTGATGGAACCCGAGGACGCCGCGCGGGCGATCTTGGACGGCATCCGGCGCGGTCAATCGGTCGTTCGGTTCCCCCGCACCGCCGCATTCGCGATGAGTCTGGTCCGCCTCCTGCCCCCGCGCCTGCTCGACCGGCTTTATCGCGCGGACGCGGCGACCCCGGAAGGTTTGGCGGCGGGAACGGACGGGCAGAAACAGGCGTAGACGAATCAGGAGTATTGTTCCCTCATGCAGAAGACGCATTCGATTTTATCGGCACTGGCGCTGGCATCGGTGGCGCTGACCGCCTCTGCGGCCCGCGCCGACTTGACCGTGGTGCAGACGACGAGCATCAGCAGCCCCCAGCTCCAGGCGTACATGCAGACGATGACGCCCCAGCAGCGCGCGCAGATGGCTGCGTCGGGCAACCCGCTGTTCAGCGGCAAGCCGATCCGGTCGGTGATCTACGTCCACGGCTCCAAGACCCGCGCCGACGCCGGGCCGATGACCTACATCGTGGACGTGGCCGCGCGCCGGACCCTGGTCATCAACCGCCGCAGCCACACGTACACAGTCCAGCCGTACCGCCCCGGCGGGGCGGCAGGCCAGGCCCAGGCTACGGTCCGCGACACGGGCCAGGTCAAGCGGATCGCCGGGCACCCTGCCCGTCGCTACCTCCTGACATCGACGCTGGCCTCGCAGCCAGGCACCGTCATCCAGGGCGACGTCTGGGCGGCCCAGGACCTGCCCCAGCCTTCGATTCTCGGCACCGGCTCCGGCCCATTTGGGGCTATTCAGAGCCAGTTCCGCAAGGTCAAAGGCTTCCCCCTCAAAACGTCGCTGGCCGTGACCGGCAGCCCGCTGGGCAGCACGACGGTCCAGACCGGCGTCGTCTCCGTCTCCAAAGCCACGCTGCCTGCTTCGGTGTTTGCGATCCCCACCGGCTACCGGGAGGGCGCGGCCCAGGGCGGCATCGGGATGTAGGCGTGGAGCATCGTGGAAGCCAGGGCGGTACCAAAGCCGCCGTCGACGGCTTCTTCCGTCCGCGAGGGTAGGCATCCGCTCTGTTGAAGCCCCCGCATTCATTCCGGGACCACCGCTGCGCGGTCTACAGCCGGGCGGCGAAGAACGCCTTCAGCAGCGGGAAATCCACCTCGGGCGGCGGGACGTGGCCGTACTGCGCGAACCAGTGGATTTCCTTCGGCTCCCCCGCCGCGTCGTAGACCTTCTGGGTTGCCTGCGGCACAATGGTCGTGTCCTTGCGCCCACCGATCATCAGGAGGGCGCGGGGCGCGATGTGCGGGGCGAACGTCAGCGGATCGACCGGGGCCAGGCGGACGCCCAGCGCGTTCCAGTCCAGCCCCTTGAGCGTGGCCGGGTTTTGTCCGCCGACCAATGCCCCCTTCGACGCCAAATTTTTGAGAATGACCGGCCAGTCGCCGCCGCCCGAGATCAATGCCGTTGCTTTGATGCGTGGCTCCACGCCTGCCGCGACGGTGCCGATGATCGCCCCCAGCGAGACGCCGACCAGGCCGATCCGCTTGCCGTCCACCTCGGGCCGCGTTTCCAGATAATCCAGCCCCCGCCGCACATCCACCGCTGTCTGCTGCACCGTCCGCGCCAGCTCCGCCGCCTGCGCGTCGGGCGTGGCCGGGCGCTTGCCCGATGCCCGCGCGCCCTGCCCGTACTCGTCGATCAGCAGCGAGGCGTAGCCGGTTTTGGCCGCGAACAGGGCCATGCCCGCCAGCGTCTCCTTGCTGCCGCCCAGCCCGTGCAGCAGGACCAGGCAGGGAACGGGGTGCGCGCGGGAGGCCGTCCGGGGCGTGAACAGCAGGGCCGGCACGCGCTGCCCGTTCGTGCTCAGGTACGAGAAGCGCAGAAACCGCGCCGCCCCCAATGCCTGCGTCCCCGCCGTCCGCACGGCCAGCGGCTTGGCCGCATCGTAGCCATACGCGGGCAGCGCCTGGGCGTAGACCGCCTCCCGATCAATCGTCTGGGCAATCGCCGGGGCAGCGGTCTGAGCGCGCAGGGGGAGGCACAGGAAGGTAAGGCACACGGCCAGGACGCCGCGCCGCAGCAGCGTGTCGATTGTTTTCGTCACAAAATGTTCCTTAAGATCGCCTGAAGGCGCTCGAAGTCGGTCGCCAGCATCCGGGCCAATGTCTGCCCCGCCTCGCGCAGAAAGGCCGCCTCGTCCGGGTGGGCCGCCCGCGCCTGCCGCAGACAGGCCGCCGCCAGCTCGTCGGCGGGGACGCCCGCCAGCGCCCCGCCCGACGGCAGCAGCAGGGCGCGCAGGAACGACAGGTCCTGGGTCAGCAGGCGCGTCTCGCCCGGCGTACAGGGGTAGACCCGGCCATGAATGCGCGGGGGGTGTGGCGGCAGGTGCCGCCGTAGGGGCGCGTCGCCGCCCTCCGAATAGGCGATCAGCAGGCCGGAAAACTCGGTGCGGAGCAGCTCGAAGATCTGCGGCTGCTGCCGCCGCATTTCGTCCTCGTCCTCGAAACCCAGGGCCGAGGGCCGCCGGCTCGTTTCCAGCGAGGCCGTGACCGCGCCGTAGACCAGAGCGTACACGGCGGGCGGCCCGCCCACTGTCGCCACGCCCCCGGCGCGGGCGGGCGCGGGGGCGTCAAAGGGCAGCGCGAACGGGTCATCTTCTTCCAAGAGTTCTTCGGGGGCGAGCGGCGCGGCATCGGGAGGTGTTGCGGGCGCGGGCCGCCCGATCTTGACGAACGAGCCGAAGGACGGCGGGTCGTACAGGCGCGAGACGATCTCACGCGGCACTTCCAAACATTGCGCGACAAAGGCCGTCGTGCCCGCCTCAATGATCTCGCCGATGGGCTTGTTTGTCGCTACCAAATGTTTTCCCTTAATCCCTTTGCTTATGGAACGGGTATAGGTGAGAAGTGGCTTGACAAAGCGACCATCAACACAACCACAATCATAGCAACCATGATAGCGACAAAGCCGGGCAGGAAGCCTCGTACAAAGTCATCGAACTGGATCGGCGGCAGGAGAGGCTGACTCCCCTGATGCCGAACAGGGATTAACTCAGGCGGCGCAGCCTCTTCCCAGATGCCCAGCTTGACTTCGACCCAACGGTGACGCGGTTCAATCTGCCCTCGTGGGTTTGCCTGCTCGCGGCGCAGCTCGGCGCGCTGGCGCTTGACTTCGGCCAGTTTGCGCTCTTCTTCGGCCAGGCGGATTTCGGCCAGCTCCTGCTCGTAGGCGAGGGCGCGCTCTTCGTCGGCCCGGCGCTCGCGGACGTCGGCCAGGAGGCGCTGGACATCCTCGACGTCGATGTCCAGGCCTTCGGCCACGTCCGGCACGGCGGGCCGGTCGGTCAGGCCGGTCTGTTCGTCGCGCTCCCGCTGCCACAGGTCGATGACGGCCTTGGCCTCGTCCGCCGTCATGCGCTGCGACCGCAGGGGGGCGGGGTCGGAAGAAGAGTCCGGCTCGAACAGGTGCGCGCTCATGGGCCTATTGTAGCATGAATCAGGGCTGTAGCATGACCGGGGGCACGGGGACACGTAGGACGGGGTAGCGGTAAAGCGTCGCGCCCGGCGGCGTCTTGTCGCCCAGCTTGCCGCCGCCGAACGTGCCGTCCGGCCCCACACTGTAGACCACGAAGCCGTCCACGCCCTCGCGGCGGTAGCCCAGCGGCCCATCCGTGTACGGGTCGGCGGACGGCGGGGGCAGCACGTCCGGGTAAGCGTCGACTTTCGCCCGCGCGGCCAGCACGGCGGCGGCGGCCAGCAGCACGGCCTCGCGCGCCTGCCGCCGCGTGTCGTTCCCGCCGACCTTGGCGAAGACGGGCAGGATGTCGCCCAAAATCGCGGGGACGAGCGGTGGACCGGGCGGCGCGGCAGCATAGCGCACGAAGACCGCTTGACGCTGCCGGGGCGGCAGATCGGAGGCCCCAATCATCTGCCGCAGGCCGTCCAGCGTCTTCGCCTCTGCCTCGTCCAGCATCTCCATGACGAACAGCCGGTCGGCGGGCGTCGCGGGTGCGCCCATGTCTTGGACGGGCGTAGCGGGCCGGCCCGAGTCGGCGGGCGGCGCACCCTCCGCCAGCACTTGCGTCAGCGCGGTCAGGCTCGCCTGCGGCAGCCCGTCGTGAACCCAGTGGTAGCCGGTCTCATGCAAGGCGGCCTCGCCGCCCAGGGCATCGCGCAGGGACAGGCGCGGGCGATTGTCCGTGACTGCCTTGGCGACCAGGGCGGCCACGTCCGCGTTCGGCCCCGCCAGCGTCAGGACGTTCCCCATGCCCTGGAGGGCGATGGTGCCGCAGGCCTCGCCGACCAGGTAGCTGATGAGGACGGGGTCCGAGGCCGCGTGCTCGGCGAGACGGAAGCCGCGCGTCTGGTTTTGCACCGCCTCGGCGTAGCGGCCCTGCGCGGCCAGAAGATACGTCTCGGTGTTGAGCAGGCGCGAGGCCTCGCGGAGCCACTGGTATTCGGGGAACAGCACCGCCGGCCCCTGCTTCCAGTCACGCGCGAACACGCACCGGGGCCGGTCCGCCGCCTGATGTACCAGATCCCAGACGTCCCGGCGGCTGTCGTAGACCTTCTGCAAGGCGGCCAGTTGCGCGGGCGTGTAGGCGTACCCCGTCCCCAGCGGCTGGGCGTACATGGGTAGATGCAGCGGCTTGTCTCGGAGGAGCCGCGCCAGCGCGGCGTAGGCAGTGGCGGCGTTTTCCCCGTCCGGCGGCAGCGGCTTTTGCAGGGCGGCGGCGTCCAGGGGGATGCCCGCCTTCGCCGCCGCGTCGCGCGCCCGCGCCAGAGCGGCGGGGCCGCCCGCGACCTGCCGGCGGACGGCCACGGCCTGCGGGTCGGATGAAGCTTCCAAGTCGTGCAAATAGCCCAGCGGGTCGCGCCCCCTGTCGGACGGCACGGCTTGGGCGCGGGCAGTGGGTGCCGGCAGAAGCACGGCGAGTGCCGCCAGGGGCCAGAATTGTTGAAGGCGAGGCATGAAAACGATCTCCTCCCGAAGATGACTGTCTCGGTCATAAACGGAAGGAGGAGCGAGAAGGGTTCGGTCACTGGTCGCCGGGCGGCACGGGGACGGTGCGGACGGGGTAGCGGAACAGGATGGCACCCGGCGTCTCGTCACCCGGCTTGCCGCCGCCGAATGTGCCGCCCGGCCCAGCGCTGTAGACTACGAAGCCGTCTGCACCCTCGCGCCGGTAGCCCAGGGGCCTGCCCGTGAACGGGTCGGCGGGTGTCCCCACGAGCGCGTCCGGGTACGCGCCGATCTTCGCACGGGCGATCAGCGCGGCGGCGGCGGCCAGGACGACCGCGCGGGAGGCCGCGCCCCTTGACGGAAGCAAGTTCAGCATCGCGTACCGAAACGGGTACAGCTTCTCCGAGATCATTCGGACCGGGTCCGATGTCTGCGCCATGATGTCCTCTTCCGACTGGGCAATGGCGGCAGCGGCGGCAGAGGTGTCTGCCGCGGCCACGACGCGCCGCATCCGCGAAATCAGGTCCGCCTCGGCAGCGTCCAGCAGGTTCAAATAGGCCTGGCGCTCGTTTGGTGTGAACCGCGCGCGGGGCAAAGACGAGATCGGGACACTGTTATCGAAAAGAATCTCGAAGTCGTGCGCGTCCCCGTGCCGGAGCGGGGAGAAGTCGGCTTCTAGAAGAGCGACCTCCCCGCTCATACTGTGTCGCAGCGACAGGTGCGCCCCCCGCTCCGAGACGGCCCTTGTGACTAATGCGGCCACGTCCGCATTCGGCCCGGCCAGTGCCAGAACGTCCCTCATTCCGCTCGTCGTAATCTGCTCTATTGCTTTGGCCACCAGGGAGCTGATGAGGATGGGGTCCGAGGCGGCGTGTTCGGCCAGCCGGTAGCCCCGCGTCTGGTTTTGCACCGCCTCGGCGCAGCGGCCCTTTTCGGCCAGCAGGACGCTCTCGGTCGTGATCTCGCGCGCCGACTCGCGCAGGCCGGTGAACTCCGTGAACAGGGAGCCCGGCGCGCCATTGGTCCAGTCCCGCGCGAAGACGCACTGCGGCCTGTCGGTCGCCTGGCGCAGCAGGGCGAACACATCCGGGTTGTCGTCGTAGATCTTCTGGATGCGCTCAAGCTGCGCCGGGGTGTAGGCATAGCGGGCGGAGAGGGTCTCGGCATAGTTCGGCAGGCGCACCCGCCCGCGCCGCAGGGCCGCCACCTTGACATACAGCGGCGCGGCGTTCTGGTCGTCCGGCGGCAGCGGGCGATTAAGCTGGACGGGAAAGACCGCCAGGCCTTCTTTCCGGGCAGCGGCGCGCTCGCGGGCCAGGGCGGCGGGGCCGGCGGCGATCTCCCGCCGGGCGACGGCGGCCTCCGGGTCCGGCGACGTCTGGACGTAGCGCAGGTAGCCGGCCGGGTCTTTGTCCAGTGTGGGGACGGGCGCGGCCCCAGCGGAGAGTGGGGGGGGAACAAGCAGGAGTGCGGCGGCAAGGAGAGCGTTCACGGGTCGTGTTCCTCCGAATAGGCGTTACTGAGAGGGACACGCGGGCCGCGAAAAAGTTGCAGGGTCACCCGAGCGCAGCCAGCGCGGCGCGGGTCGCGGGGCAGTCGTCTTCGGAGCCGGGCGGGACACTCACCAGGTCCCGAGCCAGGCGGCGCAGGTCGGCGGGCGTGTCCAGATCGTACCAGGATGGCGTCTGGAACACGGACAGGCCCCGCGCGGACGCGCGGGCCAGAGTCTGCGCCATGACCGCGTCGGTGCTCCACGCGATGTCGTCAAACAGCACCGGCTGCCCGGCGCGCAGGCCGATCAGATAGTAGCCGCCGTCTTCCGCAGGGCCGAGCACGACATCATGGTGCGTCAGCGCGTCCAGAGCGAGGCTCAGGACGCTGAGGGGCAGGTGCGGGCTGTCGGTGCCGAGGATCAGGCAGGGCGCGGGGACGCGGGCCAGCCGCGCGCCCAGGTCGCCGCCGCCCTGTTCGGCCCACCGGACGCCGGCGGGTGCCAGCGGCTCCAGCAGGGCGCGGTCGCCGTCAAAGAAGACACACACGGGCGTGCCGAGCGCAGCGGCCTTGTGGAGCGTGTCGCGCACGAAAGCGACGTACAGCCGTGCGGCCTCGCCCGGCGACAGATCCAGCCGCGTCTTGACCCGGCCCAGCAGGGGCGCTTTGGCGAACACAGCCAGCAGGGGGGGCCTCTTTTCCATCTCCCTAGCTTTCCACGTCCCCGAACACCACTTTCCCGCCCAGAATTGTCGCGCGCACGGCCAGGCCGTCTGTCCATTCGTCGGGCGGCAGTGTCAACGGGTCGCCGTCGAGCACGACGAAGTCGGCGCGGTGCCCCGGTGCGATCCGCCCCCGGTCGTCTTCCAGAAACACACTCCGAGCCGCGCCTTCGGTGTAGGCGCGGAGGGCATCGAGGGCGGAAACCCGGTGCCAGTCCCCCAGTGTCTCCCCCGAGGGCGCTTGGCGGAGGCAGGCGGCGGCGATGCCGTCCAGCGGAGCGCCGGGGACAACGGGCAGGTCGGACGAGAAGACCAGCGGCAGGCCCGAAGCCAGGGTCTCGGCGTAGGGCATCAGCCGGGCCGCGCGCGACGGCCCCAGCGCGGCTTTGTATGCATCCCCAAAACGCAAAATAAACTCGGGCTGGTAGATGGGCAGGACGCCCTGCCGCGCCATGCGTTCGAGCTGGTCCGGCCACAGCAGCATGGCGTGTTCGACCCGGTGCCGGGCGTCGGCGCGTGGGTGCCGCGCCTGGGCGCGGCCAAAGGCGTCCAAACAAAGGTCGATGGCCCCGTCGCCGATGGCATGGGCGGCGACCTGCCAGCCCGCCGCGTGTGCCTTCAGCACCATCGCATCCAGCTCCTCCGCCCGCCAGACCGCCGTGCCCAGGCTGTCGCCGCCGACGAACGGCGAGCGCAGCAAAGCCGTGCGCGTGGTCAGCGCGCCGTCGGTGAAGACCTTGGCCGGGCCGATTCGCACCCGGTCGGTTTCGACCGTCAGCGCATCCGGCGCGGGCACGGCGTCCAGAGCGGCGAGCTGCGTCAGCATCATCATCAGCGTGCAGCGGACCGAAAGCGCGCCGGTTTGGGCCGCCTCCTGGTACACGACGATCTCGGCCAGGCTGTCGCGGGCGGCGACGCCCAACGTCGCATCGACGGCGCTCGTGATGCCCATCGCGTTCAGGGCGCGCGTGGCCCGCCCCAGGGCGGCGATCTTCTCCCCGCGGGCCGGCTCAGGCGTGGCGTCATAGGCCAGGTTGACCGCGGTTTCCAGCAGCAACCCAGTCGGCTCCCCCCGCCCGTCCCGGACAATCGTGCCCCCCGCCGGGTCCGGCGTGTCGCGCGTGATGCCAGCCTTTTGGAGCACCCGGCTGTTGACCGCGACGGCGTGGCCGCTGGCGTGGATGATCAAGACAAACGGCAGCCCGCCCCCCACCCCGTCCAAATCCTGCCGGGTCGGGTGACGGCCTTCGGCCAGCACGTTCTGGCTGTAGCCGCGCCCGCGCACCCACGTTTCCGGTCCGGCCCCCGACTCGTCCGCGCGGGTCTGGAGCAGACCCACCAGGTCGGGGATTGTCCGGCACGAGGTCAGCGCCACCGCCGCCAGCGTCAGCCCGAAGCCCAGAACGTGGCAGTGGGCGTCATGGAAGCCGGGCAGCAGCGTCCGCCCCCCCAGCGGCACCACGCGCGTCCCGGCCCCCGCCAGCCCCAGCAGATCGGAGGCCGCGCCGACAGCCGCAATACGCCCCGCCGAAACGGCGACCGCATCCGCGCGCGTTCTGTCCGCGTCCGCCGCCAGCGGCAGAACCGCCTGCGTGTAGATTATCTCTGGTGCTGTCATGGCCGACTTCTTCATGGGGTAACGATCACAGGGTTAGCTGACGGTGGGCTGAAAGCCGGCTTTCGCTCCCCACCAACTTCCGCTGAAGTTGCCACTTGAACGAAAGTCAGATGTACTATTGGTGTAGGCGCGGTTGAGCGCACTTCACTATTCGCAACCATCATCGTCCCGCCCTCGTGGAACGTGCGGGTGGCGAACAGGTAGCCTTTTGCTGAGGCGGGCGGCATCCCATAGCTGAACGCCAACTCGGACTGAGTATCAACCGGCACGATTTCAACCCGCTGAAGCCTGAGCATGACCGTGGCTGTGCCATCAAAATTGAAGCGCGGCGTGACTCCGGTGGAGTAGCCCAATCCCATAAGTCGAGTCTGGATGTGACCGTTCTCCGATCTCGGGAGCACAAAGCCGTCTCCCCCTATTTCGGCTGTGCTGCCGTCGGGGCACTGCACCTGCGGCCCCTTCGTATCCTGTGCCCCACCCTTGACCAGAACCGCTAAGAGCCGTGCATCATGATCCTGCCCCGGAGCGATTTCATGAGAGGCTTTCAAGAAGCTGGCGCGCGAGACATCGACATAATCCACAGTCACGACCGCCGACTTATGCGTTTTTAATCCATATAGGGCGGCTGGAGCCTGCGCCTGTACCACGGCTGGCGCAAGCATCAGCGAAACCGCCGCAGCGAGAGAGGAGCGCGAGACCCGTCGGCTTTGCAATGACTGGGGTGCATCAGGTACTCCTTCTGACCGTTTCAGAGTGATCCGCCGATCTGCTCTCATGGTGGTGGGTATCGGTCAGGCCGAGCGCAGTGTGCGGTTAGGCTGCTTCCTGTAGCTGCATCATTTGTCGAAGTGCTTTGTTCACGGCATCCGCCGTCGGATAGGCTTTGGCAACGTCAGCGTCTAGCAGGACGAGGTTCGTACCGGAGCGGTACTGGGCCAAGTATTTGCCGCGCGCACCGTTTTTGAGGACGGTCGCGTCGTACTCGGGGCGCAGTTCATCCTCCAGATCGTCCCCCGGCTCTGCCTCAGAGAGGATGTCATTCTGTGTTTTCATATAGGTTTCTTTCTTGCCGCGTGGCTTGGCGGGCGCTGATAATGCGCGTCTTCCCTGCACGGGGCGTGTGTGAAACGATCAACAACCGGCTCTGGTGAGAAAGCCCACAGGTAATGAAGCGGTCTTCCTGCGCTGGATGGTCGGGGTCATCGTGGGTCACGGCGAGCGGGTCATCAAAGACCGTTCCAGCCTCGAGAAACGATACGCTGTGTTTGCGGAGGTTGAACACCGCCTTGTCTGGATTCCAACTAAAATCCATTGGCTACCGCATTCCCTGGCCGCCGGTGACGTTGATTGCCTGGCCGGTCACGTAGGAGGCGTCGTCGGAGGCGAGGAAGACGACGGCGTTTGCGACGTCGTCGTGGGTGCAGCCGCGCCCCAGGGGGACTTGCGATTCGTACTTGGCGCGGACTTCGTCGGGCGTCAGGCCCTGGGTCTTGGCGTACTGGTCGAACAGGGAGGACTGCCAAGCGAGCCGCCGAGCAGGTTGCCGGGGCAGACGGCATTGGCGCAGATTTTCGAGATGATACCCGTAAACGGGGTTCTTGCCCTTGTAGTAGACATCGGCCTGCACGATGAACCGCCGGCCGATTTGGAACTTCCCCCCGAGTTGGTCCCCTACCCCAACAACCGTGAGGGCGACCTCGTGGCCCATGACGACCGGATGCGCCTCCATGTCCCGCCCCAGGAGGCGCGGGTGCTCAGGCCCTAAATCAATGATCTTGATGTCCGAGAAGCAGATGCCGCAGGCGTCATGCCGCGCCAAAAGCTGGTCCGGCCCAGGCTGTGGCCTGGGGATCGTCACCTCAGTGAGCGACTCTAGGCCCGCCCCGGTCAGGTGCCACCGCCTGACCGCCTCCGGCAACGGGCCGCCCGGTACTCTTCCAGCGTCTGCGCCATTGCGTTTGCCTCTTGCCGAACGAGGGGAAAGTTCGGAGGAAGAAGCCGCGATTCCTGCAAGGCATTTGCTTTCCCGCCGGCAGGAGGCACCGGGACGCGCGCCGTATCAACACGCTATGGCCGAAGACATGACGGCGGAATTCGCGCCCCTGGGCGACAGCGCGGTGCGGGTCGCCTTCGGCACCGCGATCAGCCCCGGCGTCGCCCGCCGCGTCCGGCGCTTCTGCGCCGCGCTGGACGCCGAGCCGATCCTGGGTGCTGACGAGTGGGTTGCCGGCTACGCGGCCGTAACGGTCTACTACCGGCCCTGGGTCATCGGCTACGCGGCGATCTGCGATGCCCTGCGGCGCAGGCTCCGGCGGCGCGTCGCCGGCTTCGCGACGGGGGGCGAGGCGCGTGTGGTCGAGATCCCCGTCTGCTACGGCGGTGAGTTCGGGCCGGACCTCGCCGACATCGCCGCATTGCACGGGCTGACGTCGGCCCAGGCCGTGCGGCGGCACCGCGCGCCGTGTTACCAAGTGTACTTTCTGGGCTTCCTGCCCGGCTTCGCGTATCTGGGCGGCCTGTCACGCACACTCGAAACGCCCCGGCGGGCGACGCCGCGCGCCTCGGTGCCCGCCGGGGCGGTCGGCATCGCGGGCGCGCAGACCGGCGTCTACCCCGTCGAGACGCCGGGCGGCTGGCAGATCATCGGGCGAACGCCGCTGCGGCTGTACGACCCCGCCCGGCAGCCGCCCGCGCTGCTGGCGGCGGGGGACAGGGTGCGCTTCGTCTCAATTACGGCGGCACAGTTTAGCGAAATTCGGGAAAGCGAGGGGATCGCCGATGCAGCGCATTGACCTGAACGCGGACCTGGGCGAAGGCTTCGGCGTTTACGCGCTGGGTGACGACGACGCCCTGCTGGCCTGCGTCACATCCGCCAACATCGCCTGCGGCTTCCACGCGGGCGACCCGACCACGATGGCCCGGACGGTCGTCGCCGCCTTCGGGCTGGGCGTCGCGCTGGGGGCGCACCCCGGCCTGCCGGACCTCACGGGCTTCGGGCGGCGCGAGATGGCGCTCGCGCCCGCCGAAATCCGCAACCTGGTGGCCTATCAGATCGGCGCGCTGGCCGCCTTCGCCGCACGGAGTAGGCGACGGCTCCAGCACGTCAAGCCTCACGGCGCGCTGTACGCGATGGCGGAGCGGGAACAGGCCGTCGCGGACGCCATTACCCAGGCCGTGCGCGATTTCGACTGGGGCCTGATATTGGTGGGGCAGTCCGGCGGGCGGCTGGTTGGCGCGGGGCAAGCAATGGGCTTGCGCGTCGCCCACGAGGTCTTCGCCGACCGCGCGTACCTGCCGGACGGGGCGCTGATGCCCCGGAGCCAGGCCGGGGCCGTGCTGCATGACCCCGGCACCATCGCCGCACGGGCCGTTCGGCTGGCGCGGGAAGGCGTGGTCCTCGCCGCCGACGGGGCGCGGCTGATGCTGGTCGCCGACACGCTCTGCCTGCACGGCGACACGCCCGGCGCGGCGGCCCTGGCGCGCGCGGTGCGGGACGCCCTGGAGTCCGAGGGCGTCACCGTGCGGTCGCTGGGAGAACTGTGAGCACCGTGCCGCTGTTCGCGGTCGAGGCACCCGGCCTGCTGACGACGATCCAGGACAGGGGCCGCGCGGGGCATCAGCGCGAGGGCCTGTCCCCGGCGGGCGCGATGGACCTATTCGCCGCTTCTACCGCGAACCTGCTGGTCGGGAACGGGCGCGGCGCGGCTGTTTTAGAGATCACGCTGCTCGGCCCGACCCTGCGCGCACGGACCGACGTGCGCGTGGCGCTGTGCGGGGCGGACCTGTCCGCGCGTCTGGACGGCCTGCCCCTGCCCCTCTGGCGCACGGCAGTCGTCCGAGCGGGGGCACGGCTGTCTTTCGGACGGCGCGTGTCCGGGGCGCGGGCGTACCTCGCCGTCGCGGGAGGTTTCGACGTGCCCGCCGTGCAGGGCAGCCGCGCGACGTTCCTGCGGGGCGGCATGGGCGGGCTGAACGGGCGTCCCCTCCGCGCCGGGGATGTCCTGGAAGGGGTACGGGGAGGCGAACAGGCGCTGCCGTGGCCGGGGCGCGGCCTGCGGCCCGGCGACATCCCCGCGTATCCCCTCCCTGCCGTGCTGCGCGTGCTGCCCGGCCCGCACCCCGAGGCCTTCGCGGCGGACGCGCTTGCGGCTTTCGCGGACGGCATCTACACCCTCAGCCCCCGATCCGACCGGCAGGGGTATCGCCTGGATGGCCCTGTTGTTTCGCGCGCGGGCGGCGACATCCTCTCCGAAGCCATGCCGCTAGGGGGGCTGCAAGTGCCGCCGGACGGGCGTCCCATCCTGCTGATGGCCGACCGGCAGACGACGGGCGGCTACCCACTGCTCGCCGTCGTCATCTCCACCGACCTGCCCCATGCCGCACAGATCGCGCCGGGCGACACCGTCCGCTTCGTGGCCGTTACCTTGGAAGAGGCACAGGCGGCAGCCGTCGCGCAGGAACGCTGGCTGCGTGTGGTCGAGGCGGGGGCTAACCCAAACAGCGCCGCGCAAAAGCGGCCAGCCGCGCGTTGACCTCGGCGTGGCACTCCAGGAGGCTGAGGTGCCCGCAGCCTTCAACCAAAACAAGCTCGGCGTCGGCCAGCCGCGCGGCCATCGCCCGCTGGATGTCCGGCGGCATATTCCGGTCCTGCTCGCCCGTCAGCAAAAGCGTCGGGACTGAGACCGCGCCCATGTCGGCGCGGGCGTCGAACGCAAAGCAGGACAGCGCGCCCCGCCCCGCCGCGCACATCGAGAAGTGGGCGCAGTGGCGGGCCACCAGGTCGTCCTGCCCCCGGCTCTCACGCCCGGCGTTGGTGCCGAACATCAGGGCGGCGTGGACGCACCCCATCTGCCAGATCAGGCGCGCGTACCACTCGAACGGGTATGGGCACCGCCCCATCGCGCGTGCCAGCGGCTCCCAGCACGGGCGCATCGGGGCGAGCCACTGCCGGCCCCACATCGTTTCCAGCAATGGCGTGTCCGTGCCCGCCAGCAGCGCCAGCCCGCGCACGGACGCCATGCGGCCAGGGAACCGGGCGGCGAAGCGCGGCAGGATCATCGCGCCGACCGAATGCCCGGCGAGGACGCAGCCGCGCGGGTGATCGCCCGCGCCAACCGCGTCGAAGACCACGGCCAGGTCCTCGGTCAGGGCGTCGAGCGAGTAGTCGCCGTCGCCGGGAGCTTCAGAGCGGCCCGTGCCGGGCATGTCCCAGACGACGACTCTGAATTCACCCCCTAAAGCCTTCTTCTGGTAGTACCACGTGTCGTGCGTCAGCGACCAGCCGTGCGTCAGCAGCAAAACGGGCGCGTCGTCCGGCCCGAACTGCTCCCACTCCAGCCGCGCCCCGCCCTTGCCCGTCGCCGTGCCGCGCCGGTCCGGCGTCAGAGGCCGAGGCTCGTCCGGGGCGCGGGGACGCAAAAGCCGTACCCACCAACGCCCCGTCAGCAGCAGGCCGAACAGGACGAGACGCGCCCAGCGGATGCCGGGCCGGCCCCGCGCGAGTCGCGTGGCCTCCCACAGTCCGGCCAGCAGGCCCAGCATGGCGGGGAGGGAGTAAAGACCGGAGAGGATGCCGAGCCACATGAGTGCGTTCCCAAATCGAGCGCAGGAGAAGCCTTGAATGACTGCGGGGCCACACCCTCGTCCCTACCGCCGCAGCACCGCGCCGAAGACGACGACCAGGCCCAGGTCGAAGACGAGGCCGTGCCACAAAATCGGCACGATGATGGACTTGGTCTGCCGGTACATCCAGGCGAACAGAATCCCCGCCGCCAGGATCGCCAAGACCGTCGCCTCGGCCCAGCCGGGGCGCAGCAGCAGGCGCAGGACGAGGTAATGCCAGGCGGCGAACGCGAACGCCGTCCAGACCGCGCCCAAGGTCCAGACGGCCTCCGAAGTCCCGCGCAGCTCGTTCAGGACGACGCCGCGCCAGAACAGCTCTTCCAGTGTCGCGTTCACGACCACGAAGTAGACTCCGAAGGGCAGCAGCCAGGCCGAATGGAACCCACGCCCGGTCACGACGTCGTCGAAATCGGGCACGTCCAACAGTCGCTGCCCGATCTCGGTGTACAGCAGCAGTGACAGCGGCACGACGCACACCAGGGCGGCCAGCAGGCACGCCCACTGCCGCCGGGTCGGCCAGCGGACCGCGCCGCGCCAAAGTCGCCGCCCCCACAGAGCCGCCGGGAGCAGGCAGCAGCCGTGGTAGAGGAAGAACGTCCACGCGATGCTGTCCAGCCGGTACATCCCCAGCCACACGGCGGGCCAGGGCAGCAGGGAAAGCAGCACGACGAGTCCCAGGCGGCGGCGGGCACGGCGGGCGTCAACGGTCATGGACGTTTACGATGGTCATGGATGTCTACGATAGCACAGGCGGCCCGCGCGTGTCAAGGAAATCCGTCCGGGCGCGGTTGACAAGCCCACCGCCCCGTGTTATAATCTTGGACTGTCTGAGCACTTCGGCAGGCGCACCGACTTTCAGGAGGCACGAAGGCAAGACCATGTCAGACACGAATCTGCTGCGCGGCAAAGTGAAGTGGTTCAGCGACGCCAAGGGCTACGGCTTCATCGAGGTCGAGGGGCGCAAAGATTTGTTCGTCCACTACTCGGCGATCCAAAAAGACGGCTACAAGAGCCTCGCGGAAGGCCAGCCCGTCTCGTTCGAGATTGAGGACGGCGAGAAAGGCCCCCAGGCCGCCCAGGTCATGCCCGAGGGGGCCGCCCAGGTCATGCCTGAAGGTCTGCTGCAAGAGACGGTCGCCGCGTAGCCTCCGCCGCGCGCCCTGCCCCGGCCCGTGCCGCCCGTCGGTGATGTGCCGGGGCGTCCGCACGTCTATGCCGATCAGTTCGCAACAATCTGTTTGTATCAACACCTATGCCACTCCCCGCACAGAGCGCCACTATCAATCCCACCGCCGACCGGCGGCTGAACCGGATCAGCCTCGGCTACGGCCTGCTCGTCTTCGTCCTGCTCGTCCTGACCACGGTCGCCCTGAGCTGGGAGAACGCCCACGCCAGCCCCGACTCGCTCCGGGGGATGATGACGCCCCGGACGGTCGCGCTGAACCTGGTCAGCATCCTGGTCGTGCTGATCCCCTTCTACTTCGGCATCCACCGCCTCTACACCGCCCGGCTGGAGATCGGCCGGGAGCGTGCCCAGGCCCGCGCCTGGCCCGAAGCCGTCGCGGCCCTGGAGCCGTTCGACGCCCCGTTCCAGCGGTTCCTGGACGGCTCGGGCGAGGCGCACTTCCTGCTCGCCCAGGCGTACACCGCACTGGGGGACAAGGCCCGTGCCGAGAAGGCGCGGGCCTTCGTCCGGCGCAAGCCGCGCAGCCCTTGGGCCGCGCGTCTGAGCGCGGGCAAGGGCAGCGCAACGCCGGGGCAGGAGAATCGGCCCCGCCCGTCGAAAGGGAAATTGCGGCGGCGGTTTTGAGGCCGCTTTTCAAACTATGGACATCACCGAACGCTACACGACGCAGAGGGGTCGGCAGTTCCTGATCCGGCTGCGCTACAACGAGCGGATCAGAGACACCGACCTCAATACGGCGTTTCTCCAGACCGTGGACGTCACCGACGCGCAGACGAACGAGCAGATCGACGTGCCGGCCAGCGCCTCCAAGTTCTCCACCTACGAGAACTTCACCAACTTCGGCGGGTACACCGCCATCAACTACTTCGGGGTGCGCGAGACCGCCATCGAGGGCCTCCGCACCAAAGTGCTGACGCGCATCGAGGACCATCTAGAGAGGCTGGGCTGACCGATGCCCGACGGAGAGATGCCCGAGCAAGAGCCTGGCGCGGGCGGGAAGCCGCCGTCGCTCCAGCAGCAGACCATCGCGCTGGGCCGGACGCTCAAAGCTATCTCCGAGCAGGACCCCTCGGGGACGCCGTCCGAGACGGCGTCGGCGGTCTTCGCCGGGTGGCTGGCCGCAGCGGGGCCGACGAGCCGTGAGCCGGCGTACCTAGCCGATGTCGCCGTGAACTTCGACACCCAGGCCAACACCAACAAAGACCTCTGGGAGCTGTTCGACATCCTGGACAACTACATCGAGGTGGAGGAAGAGGACTGGGAGGACGAGCCGCCCGCCGCCCGCCGCAGGTTCATCGGTCTGCCGCTGGCGTCGGGATAGTCAACGCCGCAAGGAGCAGATTTGGCCGCTGGACCCGTGTTTGAGCAAAAGAAGGTCGTCTCGTTCTTCACGGTCTTGGGCTGGCTCGGCCTGCTCACGCTGGGCCTGTGGCTGCTGTACGCCCTGCGCGGCCTGCTGCCGCCGTTCCTGGTGGCAACGATCATCGCCATGACGCTCACGCCCGAGGTGGATCGCCTGGAGCGGCAGGGCGCGTTCCGGCGGCGGTTCCCGCGCGGGCTGGCTATCGGCGTCATCTACGTCCTGTTCCTGGCGATCTTCGCCCTGATGATCAAGGGGCTGACACTGGTCAGCGGCCAGATGATCGAGCTGGTCACGCGCTACGCCCCCAAGGTCGGGAACCCGCCCAAGCCCCTGTTCTCGGGGAAGCCGCAGGAAGTCGCCGACATGGCGAAGCACTGGATGGCCGTTCACCATGTCCCCGCCGCCATGAACGCGCCGGTCCTCAACTACGCGCGGCACGTGCCGGAGCTGCTGGGCAACGGCGTGACCTGGTTCGGCAACAACCTGCCCGCCCTGGCCGGCAACCTGGTCTGGGTGGTCATCGTCCCCATCATCACGTTCTTCATCCTGCTGGACTTCAACAAGATACTCGGCAAGACGCTGCTTCTCTTCCCGAGGGAGAGGCGCGAAGGCATCTTGGCGACGGTCACGGACATCATCGCCGTGTTCGGGTCCTACGTCCGGGGCGTCCTGACCGTGATGGCGCTGGACATTCTGGTCATCTTCGTCGTTCTGTGGTTCGCCGGTCTGCGCGGCTACGCCCTGACGCTGGCGATCACGGCGGGCCTGCTGTACACCATCCCCTACTTCGGCGCGCTGGTCTCGACCATCCTCATCGGCCTCGTCGCGCTGGCGACCCACGGCCTCGCCAGCGCCGTCGTCTTGGTGCTGATCATGATCTTCATCCACCAGATCGTCTTCGACAACATCCTCGCTCCGCGTGTCATCGGCGGCAGCGTCAACCTGCATCCGCTGCTGACGCTGATCGCCCTGATGGCGGGCGGGACTCTGTTCGGCATCGGCGGGACCCTGCTGGCCGTGCCGGTCGCCGCCGCCTTGCAGGTGATACTCATCCGCCTGTTCCCGCAGTTCAAGACCGACGTCGTCGCCGTCCGCCGCGCGGCGAACGTCGTGCAGAAGACCATTGCCAAGGACAGCGAAGAGGAACGGCCCGCGGGGCGCAAGGACGGCGACGCCGCTGCCTTGCAGCGGGAGCAGGACGAAGCCTATCGCCAGGCGGAAGAAACGCAGGTCCTGCCGGCAGCCGGCGGCGCGGAGGGGCGTTAGGCCGCCCTGCCCGCCTTGCGGCAGCGGTCGCTGCAATAGACGACCGATTCCCAGTCCCGCTCCCACTTCTTGCGCCAGGTGAACGGGCGGCGGCAGACGGGGCAGGTCTTGGTGGGCAGGGCGTTCGGGTTGCGGACGCCTTTCTCTTCCGGCATGGGTAGATGTTCCCGTGAATCCTAAAACGCTTTTCTGCCGCCTCGCGCCGGCGCTGCTGCTGTTTCTGCTCGCGGACGCCGCCCGCGCCCAAGGGGCGGGCACGGCCATCGACGTCCACATCGAGGGGGCGGTCAAGAGCCTGACGCTGTACCTAGCCCGGTTCGTCGAGGCGGGTGCCGCCCTGGTCATCGGCGTCGCGTCCGTGCAGTCGCTGGGCCGCTACTTCCTGGGCTTCTTCCGTGGACCGGCGGCGGACATCCCCAAGGAACAGATTCGGCTGGCTCTGGGCCGCTCGCTTGCCCTGGCTCTGGAGTTCGAGCTGGGCGCAGACATCCTCAAGACCGCCGTCGCCCCGACGTGGAACGACATCGGCCTGCTGGCCGCCATCGCCGTGCTGCGGACCGCCCTGAACTACTTTTTGGAACGCGAGCTGCGCGCCGCCGAGCAGCGCGACCCCGGCGTCGCCTCCTCGGCGGGCGAGACCCCCGCGCGGGGCGCGTGACCGATGCCCTGGCTGAACCTGCTGGCGACGCTGGTGGATTTCGGCGGCACCCTGGTCGTTGTTGCCGTCGTGCTGGGCTGCCTGCGCGGCTACGCCGCCCTGGCGCGGCGTGGGGGCGGCAGCCCAGGCGCGCTCGATGCCCTGCGCCTGCGGCTGGCCGACGGCCTGGTGCTGGCCCTGAGCTTCAAGACGGGCGCGGGCCTGATCCGTACCGTCACCGTCGGCACGCTCCGGCAGTTTTTAGGGCTGCTCTTCATCGTCGCCCTGCGCTTCTTTTTAGGCCGCGCCCTCAAAGGCGACACGCGCCGCCTCCCCCAAGGCTAGCCCCCCATCGGCTCGCCGATGGAGGACAGGTGCGCCGATGTCTCGGACGCATGCGGCGTCGAGACCCAGAGCTGAGGGTCCTCGTCGAACTGCTCCTTGCTGACCCGGTCCTCGAAGTGGTACGTCTTCCCGGCGTAGAAGCTCTGGTGCCACGCCCGCTCCGGGTCCACGGCCTGGTGCTTGACCACGTCCACCCATACGTCCTGCTCGTCCGCACCGTCTGCCATGTCTCGTCCTCCTTTTCCGGTAAAGTTCATTTTCCCGCGTCGCGGTAGAGGCCGCGCAGGGGCGCGTTCTGGGGGTCATCCCACCAGGCGCGGAACATCAGGATGTCGCCCCGTCGGACCGCCGCGACCAGCGCGTCGTGGTCCTGCCGGAGCGGGCCGTCGGGCACGTAAACGCTTGTGAAGGCCCGCGCGTAGGTGGCGCGCACCGGGCCGGGCGTGCCGGTCGCCCCCAGGCGCAGTTCGGCGTAAGGCGCGGTGTACGCATAGTAGCGCGTGTTCTTATGCTCGGGCATGATCAGCGCCTCAATCCGGTCCCGCGTGAGCCTCTGCGTAAGCCGCTGGAAGATCGCCGGGTCGGAGGGGACGTTCGGGTCGCCGTTGGAGTCCACGTAGAACAGCGTGCAACCCCAGCGCTTGTGCGCGTAGGCGATCTTGTCGTACAGGAGCTGCGCGATCTCACCGGAGCCGGTCAGTTCCTGCTGGTCCGCCCCACCCGCCCTTTGCACGAGGCGCTGGGGCCGGATGCACAGGCCGGTACGGAGGTGGGCGGCGCGGAACCTCTGGAAGTAGGCGTCGGCGACCCCGTCCATCTCCGGGGCCAGCGTGGGCAGAAGCCTCGGGTCGCCGATATAGGTGGTCGCCTGGGGATACTGTTCACCCTCGACGTCCCAGGTGATCATGCCCTGCGCGTTCATCTTCTTTAAGATGCTGACGCTCCCGTCCGCGTAGGCCAGTACGCGCTTGCGGAACGCGGCGATTCCAGCCGGCGTGGTGACGTCTACGCGCGGGTCCATGAACCAGCCGCGCGGGTTCGTCCCCGAGTGGTACTGCGTCTCGCTGACGGCGAGGTGCAGGGTCCCGATTGCCCGACGATCCGCCCAGCGGAGCGTCTGCGGGTAGGCGCGGGCGAACCGCGCGAACAGATCCCCGGCGAGGGCCTCTGCGGGGACGCCCGATGCGCCGAAGCGGAGCGAGAGCCGGTAAACGTCGGTCGCGCCCGGCGTGATGGGCCGCGCGATGTACCTGTCGAGGTAGGGGGAGAGGACCCACCCTGGGGCGGTCGAGACCACGATCGAGCGCGAAGAAAAGTCCGCCCGACCGGGAAAGCCCAGCAGCAAGGGTTTTCCCGCAACGTCCTCATTGCAGACCGCCAGCTCACCGCCGCCGTAGTCGGCGGTGATGACCGTCGGGTCGCCCGTGTTGGAGCCGATATGGACGGAGTTCGGCACCCAGCCCCTTGGCATGGCGGGGAAGCGGATCGCCAGCAACTGGAGCGTGAGCTGCTGGAGCGTGAGGGGCGAGCTGTTGGTGACGGCGACCGTCAGATTGAGGCGGCTGCCGATGAGGGCATAGCGGCAGGTAATCGCGCCCCAGGGAAAGGTCTGCGTGATCTTCCGCCCCGGCACGTCAAGCGCGATCCCGGTTGGTGTGACAGCGCCGTCGGTGCTGATGCCGCTCGGGCCGGTCAGAGTCGCCTTCTGGACACTCATTTCCCCCTGGGCGAGGAGCTGCGTTCCGGCGTACCGGAGCGACGTCAGCCCGGACTTGGACAGCCCGAGCGTCAGCGCGTTCGCCTGAGCTGTGGCGGGCCGGAGGCCGGCACAGAACGTCAGACCAACAGCCGCAGCAGCAGCGAGCCTCAAAATCCGCTTGAACAAAATCTGCTTGAACACGTTTCCACCACCCCTGCATTCGCATCATACCCCGAATCGGGACTCGCCCGGCAGGAACTGGGGGCCGGCGGCGAACAGGGTATCCAGAAGGGAGAACAAAATGAGCGCACACGTCACCGTCGCGTTGGAGCATACCATTGAGGGTTTTGAGGAGGGGGCGGACAGGGGGGAGTCGCTGGCGCGGGTGATCGAGGCTCACCCGGCCCTGATGCCGCTGCTGGACTTCGAGAGCATGGACCCCGTCCAGACCGCCGTGGCCGTGGGCATGACCTACGCCTACGACGCAGACGACGTGGCCGACCTGGAGGAGATCGACTTAGGGCCGAGGGAGTGGTTCGAGTCGGCGGCGGGGCTGGCCGCCGCGTACCGGGCGCTGGCCGCCCTGCGGGCCGATCCGGGGAGCGTCGCCCTCGCCGTCTACGACCCCGGCCTGCGCCCCGAGGCCGTCATCGCCGACCTGGAGGCATTGGCACGAACCCTGGAGCGGGCGAGGCAGCACGAGACGCGGTTCCACCTCGTGCTGGAAGGCTAGGCTATTTCGCCACAAACGTGAACGTGCGCGTCAGTGGCGCGGGGGCAGAGGCGCGGTCAGAAAGGCCGTGGTCGGCGGCGGAGGCGGGCCGGAAGGTGACGAGGGGCGCGATGTCCGGGGTGTGTTCGCCCTCGACGACCTCCATGGTGGCCGACGACTCGGTCCCTTCGGGCTGGTAGTCGAACGTCACGGTGTTGACGCCCGCGCGCAGCCGCATCGTGATGTCCTGGTCGATCACCGAAGGCAGGGCAGGCTGTCTGACGCCGTTGAGCGAGACGGTCATCCGGGCCGCGTGCAGCCGTCCGCGCAGCCAGTGCGAGTGCCGCGTCGGCATCTGCGGGCCGGCCAGCGCGTCCCCGCCCGCCAGAGGATCAGAGGTGCTCGGCTTTCCCCCGTTCTCGCCCAGCAGCGGGTCGCCGCCTCCGTCAAGCGGGTCGCCGCTCCTCGGCGGCGCGTCGGTCGCGATCAGCGGCGTCCGCGCGGCGGACTGCGGCCCGGCGGCGTGTGCGGGGGCTGGCGGCGCGTAGGCGGGCCGGTCGGAACCGCAGCCGGCCAGCGGCAGGCCAAAAGCAAGGAGCGGCAGCGTCTTTCCCCATGCTCTCATAAGATCATCCCCGCGCCGACCGTGACGTTGGTTGCCTCGTCGATTAGAATCACGCTGCCCGTGGCCCGGTTGCGGCGGTACGAGTCGAAGAACAGCGGCTGCGTGGCCCGCAAGGTGACTTGGGCGATCTCGTTGAGCGAGACCGTCTTGTCGGCTTCGTGGTGGTCCAGCGTGCTGATGTCTAGTTTGTAGTCCACGCTCTTGACGATGGCCCGCACCTCGCGCGTGGTGTGGTGCAGGGTGTACTTGCCGCCCAAGGCCAGACTCTTATCGCCCAGCCAGCAGACCATCAGCTCGATGTCTTGCGAGACCTGCGGCGGGTTGTCGGCGGCCACGATCATGTCGCCCCGGCTGATGTCGATCTCGTCTTCCAGAGTCAGCGTGACGGACTGCGGCGCGAAGGCCTCGGACTGCGGCCCGTCGAATGCCTCGACGCTCTTGACGCGCGTCTCGGCCCCGGACGGCAGCGCCCGCACGGCGTCGCCGGGCCGGAACACGCCGCCCGCGACGCGCCCGGCGTAGCCCCGGAAGTCGGGGAACTCGGCGGTCTGCGGTCGGATCACGTACTGCACCGGGAACCGCCCGTCGGTCAGGTTCACGTCCCGGTCGATAGGCAGGGTTTCGAGCAGGCGCAGCAGGGTCGGGCCGCCGTACCAGGGCATGTTGCCCGAGCCGTCCACGACGTTGTCCCCCAGCAGCGCGCTGATGGGCAGAAAGTGGACGTCGCCGCCCGTCAACCCCGCGGCGAACTTTTCGTAGTCGCCCTGGATGCGCTCGAAGACGCCTTCATCCCAATCCACCAAGTCCATCTTGTTGACGCAGACGACGACGTGCGGGATGCCCAGCAGCGAGGCGATGATGGTGTGTCGGCGCGTCTGCTCGATGACGCCCTTGCGGGCGTCAATCAAGATAATCGCCAGGTTCGCCGTGGACGCCCCGGTGACCATGTTGCGCGTGTACTGGATGTGTCCGGGCGTGTCCGCGATGATGAACTTGCGCTTGGGCGTGGCGAAGTAGCGGTAGGCCACGTCAATGGTGATGCCCTGTTCCCGCTCCGCCCGCAGCCCGTCGGTCAGCAGCGCGAGGTTGACGCCCTCCTCGCCCCGCCGCTCCGTGGACGCGCGTATGGCCTCGTATTGGTCCTCGAAGATCGCCTTGCTGTCGTACAGCAGCCGCCCGATCAGCGTGCTCTTGCCGTCGTCCACGCTCCCCGCCGTCGTGAACCGCAGCAAGTCCATGTCCAGGTAGCCCGCCGTTGAAAAGTCAGTCATTTTTCTTCCAGTGTCTGTGGCAGTATGTCCATGATCTGGTGCAAGCCCCAGAAGTAGTACCACTCGTCTCCGTCAAGTTCTGTCATCGCTCTGTCCACTCGCGCGAGCATGTCCTCCTGCTCTGCCCATAACTGCCGCTTCTTTTGGGCTACCCGTTGCCTCCGACTTTCCGCCTTTTGTGACTGCTTCTCAGAAAGACAAACTGCGGGCATTTTTTCCAATAGGCCCTCGACGGCCAAGCAAGCATCATTCGCCAGCTGCGCTAAATCTTCACCGCCGGCCTGCTTGCCCCTCAGGCTACTCGGCATGTCCCGCTTGGCATGATGCCGCCAGTAGATGTCCAACAAATCGTCTGCCGCAGACTTGGACACATCAACCATAGCAGGCGCTCATCAAACAGCATGTGGGTCTACGACGACCACGCCCGGCCCGAAGGCCGCCAGGCGCGCGAAGTGGCGGACGTTGAACGTCAAAATGTGCGTGACGCTAGACGTGGCAGATCGCCACCAGCCGCGCGTCATGGACCTGCTTGCCGGTCACACCCGCCGCTTTCACCAAGGCCTTCCACGCCGGGTAAATGTCCGGCGTCTCAGGCAGGAGCGTGAAGATCGCTTCGTATAGCTCTGCTTTGGCTTCAGCCTCCGCAACTGTCATGCCCAGCCCGTTGATCTCGGCGGGACGTGTCGCGCCGTTGCGGAACTCAATCAAGTTCTGCGGCGCGATGTACAGCGGCTCACCTCGGCCTCTGAGTCTCTCTACAGCGGATTCGGCCACCTTGAACTGGGCATCCCGCGTGTTTGCCAGTCGGAGCAACAGGGGCGTTTCGACGAGGTGGGACAATCCCGTTGTCTCCTATAAGTGGTAGTCGTACAGGGAGTCGCGGCTGACCTGTTCGTCCGTCAGGGACACGCCGCAATCCGACCCGGCGCTCCGCAGGAGCTGCACCCATTCCTCGTAGGGAATCGGCATCGCTGGCGGGGGGGTTAGCGTCTTGACTGCATAGGTTCTGGGGGCTTCGCTGAAACTATGCCGCAGGTGTTCCAAAACAAGGTTCTCCGGGGTCTCCCCCTGCTCCTGCGCCCTTCTCGTAACTTGCGCTTCCAGATCCGGCGTCAGCGTCAGTGTGATCGTCATGTCTTGTTTCTTCCCGGCGCGAGATAACCCTGGGCGACGGCGTCGCGGATCATCAGAGCGGCGTACTCCCACAGGTCGGGGGAGCCGTCGGCGATGTGGGCGTTGCGCGCGAGCACCTGGTCTGCTGTGATGCCGTGCTCGCGCCACGAGCGGCCCTGGGCGTGGGAGTTGTGGAGCATCGGCATCAGCCGGTCCAGGGCGGCGGCGAAGCGGGCCTCGGACGTCTCGCGCGCCTCGAACTCCTCCCACAGCTCGCGCATCTCGCCGCGCTGGTCATCCGGCAGCAGACCGAAAATACGGTCCGCCGCAACGGATTCATTGGCGGCCTTATCGGTCTGGACATCGTAGACGTAGGTGTCGCCGGCGTCTATCTCCACGATGTCATGGACGAGCAGCATCTTGAGGACGCGCAGAATATCCACCGGGGCGCTGGCGTGTTCGGCCAGCACCATCGCCATGACGGCCAGGTGCCAGGAGTGCTCGGCGGAGTTCTCGCGCCGGTCCATCCCCAGGACGTAGGTGCGCCGCAGGACGGACTTCAGCTTGTCCATCTCCAAGAGAAACTCGATCTGTTGACGTAGGCGGTCGATGTTCATTGTCGTCCCCTGGCCGTCATCTCAGGCTGACCTCGCCGGTGCGGAAGTCTACAACTAGCCGGTAGTCTCGGGGGAAGTCCAGGCCCAAGACGCCGTCAATCGGCAGCGACGCAGGCAGCGTGTGCGCCTGAATTGTTAGATATGGCAGTGTCCGCCCCAGGGCCTCCAAGGCCTCCACCGTCACGAGGGGGACGGAAACCACGCTGCCGCCCATGATTACCGGAACAGTTGGCGCAACAAGAATGTCAATGCCGATGTTCACTAGAATGCGGCGGCTGATGGCCGTCTCCGTCGCACCTGTGTCCAGCGCAAGGCGAACCGCCCGGCTGCCGCGCGGCCCATGAACCGCAGCGGTCACGAGGATAAGGCCACGGATAAAGTTGAAGGAGTCACTCACGACCAGAAGCCTAGTAGCACAGACATCTCCGGCATCGGGCCGAGGTAAAGGTAAGCTGCCCGCTCCAATTGCAGCGCGGCGTCCTGGTCGTACATGGCTTCGCGGTCCCACCCGTGATAGACGACCCGCCCCCGGCACAGTTCCCGCCTCTCGTCCATCTCGGGGTCAGCGACCAGCACCCATTCGCCGCCGAACCGTGACTCCATCTCCGCCCGCGTCAGCACCTCGTTCATAACACAACACCCCCATCCGGCGACGGCTAGAAGTAGCCTTCTTTTTTGCGGTCTTCCATCGCCGCCTCGGAGCGGCGGTCGTCGGCGCGCATGCCGCGCTCGGTCGTGCGCGCCCCGGCGACCTCCTGGATGATCTCCTCGACGGACGCGGCGGGGGACGAGACGGCACCGGTGTTGGTCATGTCGCCGACGGTGCGGAAACGGACCCGGCGCGTTGCAGGCATCTCGGTCGGGCGCTTGGGCAGGTATTCGGAATCGGCCAGCAGGACGCCGTCGCGCTCGACAATCGCCCGCTCGTGCGTGAAGTAGAGGCTGGGCAGGGGGATGCTTTCTTGCAGGATGTACTGCCAGACATCCATCTCGGTCCAGTTGGAGATGGGGAACACGCGGAAGTGCTCGCCCAAATGTTTGTGGCCGTTAAAGAGGTTCCACAGCTCGGGGCGCTGGTTCTTGGGGTCCCACTGGCCGAACTCGTCGCGGTGCGAGAAGAAGCGCTCCTTGGCCCGCGCTTTTTCCTCGTCGCGCCGCCCGCCGCCGATGGCTGCGTCGATCTTCAGCTCTTCCAAAGCGTCCAGCAGCGTGACGGTCTGGAGCAGATTGCGACTGGCATTGAAGCCCGTCTCCTCGACGGCCCGGCCCTGGTCAATCGAGTCCTGGACCGAGCGGACCACAAGCTTCGCGCCCAGCGTCTCGACCCAGCGGTCCCGGTATTCCAGCGCCTCGGGGAAGTTGTGCCCCGTATCGATGTGCAGCAGGGGGAAGGGGATGCGCGCGGGCCAAAAGGCCTTGCGGGCGAGGTGGGACAGGATAATGGAATCTTTGCCGCCGGAGAACAGCAGCGCGGGCCGCTCGAACTGGGCGGCGACCTCGCGGAGGACGGACACGGACTCGGCTTCGAGTTCCTGCAAGTGAGTCAGATGGTGGGCCGTGGTCATGTCCCCATTTTACCCCACCGGGGGAGTAAACGGGAAAACGAGGACTCAGCCCCGCGTTTCGAGTGCGACGCCTTCCGCCGCCGCGCTCTCGGCATGAGGCCATCGGTGCAGGTGGGCGGCGACTGCGGCCAGGAATGGATGGATGTCTCCCCCACGGACGAACAAGACCGCCGTCCCGTGCGCCGCCTCCGGGCCATCCTGCATCGCTTCCGAGCGTTGCACTGAGGCGCACACCCGGTAGTCGTGGCCGGCGAGGGCGACGTGCAGCTCGATGGGACTGCCGACCGCGTAGGCGCGGGCCGAGGCGAAATAAAACCCGGTCAGGCTGATGTCGTGCAGTGACACCACCGGCGCGTCTTCCTCGGCCACCGTGACGGCAATCGGGATCTGAACCGGGTAGCGCGGGTAGCGGCGGCCACTGCCGGGGGGCGGGCCATCGAGGGCAGCAAACGAGTTGTCCATGCTGGGTATTATAGGCAGATTAGGTCGAATGCAACAGCCTGTCTGCTTTGCCGGGAGCCATATCATGCCCCTAGAATCTTCCGAGAAGCCTGCCGCGCCCAAGAGAGCTTCTCTCCTTCCGGGCTTCTTCATCCTTCTGTTCTTCGTCTCCTTCGGCTGGCTGGCTTGGAACTATGCGTCTGATACCCATCTGTCCCGGCAGTACCATCACGCCCCCGGCTGCTTTCCAGGCACCCCGGCTGATTCGTCCCTGCCGCCCTGCCGGAACACCACGCTGCTGGTCACGCGGCAGTGGGAGGTCACACACAGCAAGAGCGCGGATGATGAAAACCTGGACTTGCAGGAACTAGGCGGGCGTGACTGGATCGAAAGCGTCAGCTATCGCGTCTGGAAAGCTGCGCCGGTCGGCAGCCGCGTTTCGGTGCAAATCTGGAAAGGCCAGGTCGTGCGCGTCCGGGCCGGGGGCTGGGTCTCCAGGACAGACGACAACCCGGACCACAACACGCGGCGAGACCTGGTCATGCTGGGGGAGTTCGGCTTCCTGCTGTTGCTCGGGAGCGGAGTCCTTCCCGCAGCGTTTGCGAACTGGCTCCGGCGGGCGCGCGGCCTGCCGGTCAGCCGCGAGATCGTCTACGCCGTCCAGGTGCGGGGCGGCTGCCTGACCCTTGCCGACCGCCGCTACACGCACCTGGGGGGCTTTGTCTTCGGCCTGCTGGCGCTGGGCAGCGTCGTCTTTTTCGCCTATGGGCTGGTTCTACTCGGCCACGACCTGGCGGGCCTGTCGTGGCCCGTTCTAGCGGCAGGCCTGGGCGTGTTCGCGCTGCTGGCGTCGGCAGGCCGCCGCACTCGGTTTCTCGCGCTCCGGCTCCCCTATCTCCTGCTGATGCTCCCGTTCCTGCTGGGTCGTGCCCTCGTGACCCACGTTGTCCGCGAGGGCCAGATATTGCTCTTGGGCGAGCGATGGACGTTCGACCGCAACCGGGACCGGGTCTCGCACGACGACCGGCCTGTCGCCGCTCTCAGCGATATTGCGAGTGTCCAGCTGAAAGAAAGCAAAAGCGCGCGGGGGGTTCTGAGGCGCGACATGAAGCTTTTGGCGCGGGACGGGGCGGAGATCGGCGCGGGGGTGGCGTCTGATGCCGATGCGGAGGAGACCGAGTACATCGCGGAGCGGCTGGCGGAATTTTTAGGCCGCCCCCTCCAGCGCCTCCAGGAGAAAGACGAAGACGCGGACGCCCAGAAGGCCGAGGCACCAACCGTCCCCGCCGGCGACCCGCAGCGCCTCGAAGTCCCCTACGCCGGCACCTTCGCGGACCACTGGCGCACCAACCTGTTCTTCATGGGGCGGCGGCCCGGCCTGACTCTCTTCAACCTGCTCTTGTTCGCCGTCATGGGCGGCTTCTTCTGGCTGCCGCCGTACTTCCACCGGGGCGACTACCCAGGCGCGGCGGAGCTAGTCGCCCTGATGCTGGCGGGCAGCGCGGCCTTTGTCGCCGCCCTGACGGCGCTGGCCATCCTGCTGATCCTCGCGCGGCGCAGCGGCAACCGCCGGTGCCGGTTCATCATCGGCACTGAGGGCTTCGAGGACGTGATGCCGGAGAAGACGACTTCGGCGCTCTGGCGGGACGTCAAGGCCGTGGAGGAGCACGGCGGCGACATCTACTTCTTCCGCAGCAAGGTCGCGGGCAAGGCTGGGGCCAAGGCCGCCGGGACGTTCCTCCCCCGCTCGGCCTTTGCGGACCCGGCCCAGGCGCAGGCGTTTTACGAGACGGCCCTGCGTCTGTGGGAAACGGCCAAAGACGCGGAAGTCTGACCCTGTTCCCGCCCCACGCCCGTCCACAGCCACATTCCGCCCGCACCGTCAAACCGCCGGGTGTGTTGGCTTTGGGGAGCGGAGGAAATAGACGAAGGCCCCGGTGATCGCCACCACGATCAACGCCCTTGATCCGATCTGCCGCGCGGAGATGACCTTCTGAGAAACGGTGGTCGGCCCGAACGGACCCGGCACGGTCCCAACGACCTCCGCAGGGCGCGCAAACGCCCACGTCGTGACCCCGACGACGACCATGAACCCGGCGACCACAGCGATGATTTGAGAGGTGTTCAAAGCCTTCCCCGTTTCTCAGCCGGCTTCCGCCAGCGCACAAGTCCAATGCCAAGCAGATCAACGGCAGCGTTCAATGGACGCAATCAACTGATGATTGGGTCGGCCAGTGCTTCCTCAACTCCATGCGCGGCCCAGACCTTCAAGGCGTCCGCGACGGCCTGCGAGTCCTCGTTCGCATCAATCTCCACGATCTTTCCCCAGCGCATACGCACGACATGAACGCCATGATTGTCGTAAGGGGAGCCGTCCGGCATATCCTGTGTCGCCGACCAGCGGATGACGATTGTGGTATCGTGAGGCCAGCCGCTTACCCAAACATCGTGTACTGTCAGTGTGAGGGTGGGGCCGAGACGGCCCAATCGGGCGAACCACCGGCGCAGTGCCTCGCGGTCGTAACGCTCACCGCCCAGCGCATGCTGCCCCCCGAACCGATGGTGGATGTTCGGGACACAATCTTTGAGCAGCGCCTCATAATCCTTCTGGTTGACGCGCATGAAGTTTTTTTTGGCGACCCGCTTCACGATGGCGTGGTACATACTCCCTCCGGCTACGGTAACGCCGACGGTGACGGCAATGACTTGTTTTGTGTTCATGTGTCTTTCTCGCACCGCACGGGAGGCTGACCCGGTGCTCAGAGCGGCAGGGCGATCCGGGCGGTGAAGGCGCGGTCGGGGTCGCCGCGCCGCCCGAGCGTCTCGCAAAGGGTGCGGAGGCTGGGGACGGGGTGGACCTGGGACTTTTTGCCGTTGACGGTGAGCGCGACAGGCCTGGTGAAGTCGATCAGGCGGCTGTCCAGCAGCACGGTGGCAGAGATTACGTTGGGCGTGGTCGTCACGACGATCCGGTTGTTTTCGCAGGCGGCGTCGATCTCCCGTTCTTTGGCGGGCGCGGACGTTTGCAGCCAGAAGAAGTCGGTGATGACCGAGTCGGTCATCAGCCAGGTCAGGTCGCGCGGGACGGGGTTCCGGGCGGCAACGGTCATGCCCGCGAGGAAGTCCCGGTCGGGCAGGTCGCTGTGCCCGTGGCCCGCTTTGACGTCGATTGTCACCGGGTAGATGTCCGTGCGGTCGCCGCGCAGGGCGCGGACCTCGCCGTCGAACTTCCGGTCCCGGTCCAGCCGCCCGTACATCAGGTCGTGCTCGCCCACCCAGGCCGAGAAGACCGTGTTCCGCAGCGTCTTGGCCGTCGTCTCGCCGTCGGTGGGCGCGGCGGCGGAGGCGTGGACGGCGGCGAACAGGTCCGGCTCTTTCGGCCCGATGGCGAACGCGCCGTAGCCGCCGTGCGAGTAGCCGATGAGAAAGACTTTGTTCGGGTCCACGCCGCCGAACAGCAGGTTCTGCTTGACCAGGCTGCCGACCAGCGGGTACACGTAGTCGTCGTAGAAGCCGTTCCAGGTGTTGTTCGGGGCGCGCAGGGCCAGGTAGAGATACCCGCCGTTCTCGGGGTGGTCGCGGTAGTGAGTCTGCATCTCCCGCCACTGCGCGTCGTTCAGCTCCTGCGGGGCACCGCCGCCGCCGTGCATGGCGATGACCAGGCCCCAGCCGCTCGCAGGGCGCGTCCCGACGGCCCGGACGGTGTAGGGGCTGACGTACTGCCCGAACCGCGCCTGGTGGGCGTCGAAGTCCTGCCGTAGAGCCGCGTGAGAGGGCGCTGCGCGATAAGCCTCCCAGGCGGCGGCCCGCACCGCCGGCTCGTTTTGCAGCAGCAGCTTGTCAAGCGTCTTGGGGAACGCCCACTGCGCTTGCTGCTGGGGCGAAGCGCAGAAGTAGTCGGCCAAGGCCTTGGACAGAGATCGAGACGCCGCCGGCGTGAGCGGCTTGGGCGCGGCAGCAAGGCGGACGACGACGACCTGCTGCGCGTCCGTCCCGATCTGGACCGTCTGCGTCGCCGCCCGCCCCGCCGCATCCAAAGCGCTGATCTCGCAGGCCTGCGCTTGCGGCACGGGGAAGGCCACCATGTCGTTCAGGTCCGCCGATTCTCCTCTGCTCATGCCCTGCCGCCTTGCGGCGTTGTCGACGGCTCGCACCGTAACATTGGCGACCACCCGCTTGCCCTCCGGGTCCAACACTTTGACCAGCAGCCGGGTTTTGCCGGGGTCGGCGGACGGGATCACAGGGGCGTAGCGGTCGGTGACGTTGACGGCGGAGACCGAGTGGTTGTCCGGTGCCCAGACCAGCGGGAACGTCAGGCCGGTCCTGCCGAAGCTCGTGGCGTAGATGGCGTACAACGGCTCGTCCTTGCGCGCCTCGGACGCATCATGGGCGAACCAGGCGTGGTCCAGGCCCTGCGCGTCCGGCTCTGCCGCGCCGACGAAGTGCCAGCCGCCGTCCCAGACCTCGACCCAGGTGTGGTTGCCGCGCATGTTCGCCCACAGGGGCGTCCCGACCACGCGGGCGGGGATGCCGACCGACCGGCAGGCGTCCGCCAGCAGGATCGACAGGCCCGAGCACGAGGCCTTGCCGCTCGCCATGCTCTCGCCGGGGCTTTGGTCGGGCCGCTGCCGCTCGGTCGAGTAGCGGACGTTCACCAGGGGGAACAGCTTCTCGTTAAGCCGCCTCGCCGCCTCGGCGGGCGTCCGGCAGCCGGCGATCAGGGGCACGGCCTTGTCACGCAGCGACCCACGCACATCCTCGCGGGTCTCGCTCAGGCAGGCATACGGCAGCACGTCGTTCAGGAACAGCTCTTGGGGGATCTGCGCCTTCCACGGCGACTTCTTCCAGCCCTCGTAGGCCAGGGCGACATCGCGCAGCAGGAACCCCGACGACAGCGTCCGCAGGTCGTCGTCCGGCATGTTGGCGACCAGAAAGTCCATGCCTTCCTGCTGCGCGCGCGGCACGTTCTGCAATGCGGCCAGTATCTCGGCCCGGTTGCCGCCCGCGCGCTCCAAAGCCTGCGCGACGGGCGCGGGCCACGTACCCTCGGCGCGCAACGGCGTCAGCGCTGCCAAAGTCATCAGCACTCCTAGCCCGATCCATAGGAAACGATCAGTCCAGAAAGAGCGCCCGGTGTTGGAGTATGGCAGTATGTTCATGCTGCCATTTTACCACACGAAATCGGAGAGCGTCCGGGCAGGCCTCAGAGCGATAAAGGCAAGTGTCGTGACAGGAGGATGCCACGAGGTTGTCCCCGCCCTATGCGAGGCGGGTACTAGGCGAGGCGGGTACAGGTAGACGGACTCGGGCTTCAACCCTGGTCTGGAGACTGGTGCGGTCTACCCGCCTCGGTGCAGTTCATCGTTCAGGCCGCAGAGGGCGTTGCCTTCATTTATGGCTCGTCATAATCCGCGTAGACCGTTGCCCACTATGGATCATCCAAATCCACAAGAATCTGCGAAATACTTCCATCTGAAAAACTTGCCTGACAGAAGTGATGGATGTGGATGAGATTCCAGCCATGACCGGCAAGCTCTGGGTAGCGAGCCGGATCAACACGCCCGTTGTACGTCTTTGTCAGGTTCCAGATATTCGGAGATGCCAAAAAGGCAGGCACCGCCGAAGCGGGCACTCGCACCTTCGCCCCAACCAATTCTGACGGGCCACAGTTCCGGTCGTAGCCTGCGACCAGCACGGAGCCTGGAGGAAACCGGATGCAAGTAATGTGCGAGACGCGCATCAGGCTGGGGACGGGCCAGGCAACAGACCAAGCGACGTAGAGGCTAACAAAGAAAAGCACAAACAGAGCCACGAGTGAGTAGAGCAAGCCGAGCAACCATTTTTCCATGCAGGCTTTCGTTGCCATCTTTGCCACTGCGTTGGTCGTATCACAGCGTCCATGATGTTGGGCCTCCCCCACCACGCCTCGTGGCCTGCCCACCTCTACGGCATAATCTGTTCTCGCCCTGAACATCCCCAGGATCACGCCCGTCACGGCCACGTCTCACCCAGGCGGTGCAGGACGGCGCGGAGCAGGTCATCGTCGGCGGGGAAGCCGGCCTGCCGGAGCGCCTCGATCAGCGGCTTCGCGGCGGAGATATGGCCGGCGGCGCGGGCGCGGGCGATGACGCCCAGCGTCCCGATCACGGGGATGCCGAGTGCCGAGGCGGTGGCGCGGGCCTTGCCGTCGTCCAGCACCGCCCGGCTGCGCGGCCGGACCAGCGCGGCGGCCAGGACGGCCGCCCCTTCGGCGTCCAGGCCGCGCGCGGCCACGGGCGCGGGGAGGATGTGCGCCGCGACGATCTGCCCGAAGCCCTCCGCCAGGGCGGCATGGGCGGGGTCGTCTTCGCCCCCGGCCCGCACCTCGGCGGCGACCAGCTCCGGGATCAGCACAGGGCCGGCGAAGAGGCTCAGCAGGTCCAGTTGGCCGATCCGCGCCAGGACGATGAGCGGGGTCGAGTCGGTGATCCAGACTTCTCGGGTGACTCCCTGAACGGTCATGCTCACGCCAGACCTGCTTCGGCCAGCACCGGGGCGGCGTTGTACTGGAACGGCGACAGCCCGCGCGCTCCAAGTTCCCGGAGGAACGCGGCACGGGTCAGGCCCAAGAGCGACGCGGCCTCGCCCTGAGTCAGCTCCTGACGCTGACAGCGCGCGCAGGCGTCGTCGTCGAGCGCGCGCTGCCGCCCGGCCTCCGCCTCGGCCAGCGTCCGCACCCAGGCGGCCAGCGTTTGGCCCTCGCGGTCGGCGGCCCGCCGCAAGCGGGCTTCGGTTTCGGGGGGCAGTTCGAGGGTAAGTGTCATGGCAGAAGCATACCCCAAGACCGCCCCACCCCACGCGGGCGGGGGCTTCGGCGCTGCCTGCCTGTCGCCGGGCGGGTGAGGACGGATAGGATAGGGATTCACCCTCTGTCTGAAAACATGGGCGGCCTGCCTCGATGCACAGCACTATTAGGCCGCACTCAGTTCTGCCTGCGTTTTATTGTCCTGAATGCGGGATATGGCTATCTTCGCCATGTCGCTTACGCTCTTCCTTTTAAGAAGCGGTTGTGTTTCTTGCTCAACTATTTTCTCCAGTAGTGGCAAGGCACGGAGATCGCCAAGTTTCCCCAAAGCACGCACGGAGTAGTAGCGAAAGGACAAATTTTGGTTGCCATATTCCTTTCCGTCTGCTTCCGCCGATAAAAGCTGGATTAGTGGTTCAACTGCCCGGCAATCTCCCATGTTTCCTAAAATCGTAGCTACGTGAGAAATGTATGTTCGCCTGAGCAAATCAATTAACGGCTCCACAGCGCGATTATCTCCAAGTTTGGCTAATGCTTTAATTGCAAGCCTCTGAGTATCCACGCAATTCGGCTTGTTCAACGCTCGGATAATCGGCTCCACAGCGCGCTTATCGCCAATCTCTGCTAATGCCCACGCGGCATGGCTACTTACCTCATCTATGGGGTCATCTAAGACCGTGATCAGAGGTTCGGTAGATCGGCTATCAGGAATTTGTCCCAGGGCGATCACAGCAGTTTCGCGTACTCGCGCGTGAGCGTCGTTAAGAGCGGCAAGTAGTTCTTCTACAGCGCTTGGATCGCGCAGGAAGAACAGCGTCCGCCACCCTTGAATCCAGGTTTCATATTCCTCTGAACGAAGCTGGATGATTGCCTGCTGAATTATACTGCTCATAGCAGCCCGCTTTCCGTCCCTAAGTGCATCTGCCGAAGCAGGCAGATACGGCACAGCCTAATTTAGTGCTCCGCCGCGCGTTTGCGGCATGACGCGACGCCGCAGGCAGGCCTTGGCCCCCGCCCACATGGAGCGGGGGCCGTTTTTGGTCTACTTGTAGCCGGGCAGGTACTCGGCCTCAGCGTCGAACATCTCCAAAGTCATGGCCTTGATCTCGGCAGGGGAGCAGCAGGCGGCGCAGAGCGGGTCGAGCAAGAGGGCGTGGATGGCGGCCTCTTTGGAGCGCTCGATGGCGGCAGTCGCGCCCAGGTCGTACATCCGCATGTTCCAGTCGCACAGGGCGGCCATCTGCGGGGGCAACGCGCCCACGCGAGTGGGGCTGACGCCGTTGGCGTCCACCATGCAGGCGACCTCAACGATGCCGTCGGCGGGCAGGTTGCTGATCAGCGTGCCGGACCCGTCGCCGACCGAGTTCGGGACGTTGCCGTGGATGCGGTGCGGGACGTCTTTCTCGCGGGCCTCGATGATCCACGAGCCGTACTCCCATGAGCGAGGCTTGTCCAGCGGCTCCTCGCCGCGCAGCATAGAGAGCCGGGTCTCGTCGGCGCTTCGGCGCCAGGTCGGCCAGTGGTCGGCGTAGTACGAGGTCTCGCCGTCATAGCCGCTCCGCATGTACCTGTCGATCAGGTCTTTGCGCTTGCGGTAGTAGGGCAGGTACTCGGAGAGATGCCCCGACGACTCGGTGATGAACGCGCCGAAGTGTAGCATCATGTCCTTGCGGACGATGTCCGTGTCTTCGCAATCATCCCCCGTGCCGTAGACGTCGCGCTGGGCCAGCTCCATCAGCCTGGGGTAGAGGCTTTGGCCGCCGTGCTCCAGCCGAGTGAACCAGGCCAGGTGGTTGATGCCGGCGCACTCCCAGACCATCTGCTCGTAGGGGATGTTCGCCCGGCCCGCCAGCAAATGCCCCGTCCCCTGGACGCTGTGGCAGAGGCCGACGACGGGCAGGAGCGACGTGCGCTGGGCGGCCAGGCACATCATGGACATGGGGTTGGTGTAGTTTAAGATGATCGCCTGGGGGCACAGCCGCTCGGCGTCCTGCAAGATGTCCAGCCACACGGGGATCGTCCGCAGGGACTTGAACAGGCCGCCCGGACCGATGGTGTCGCCGATGCACTGCGAGACGCCGTACTTGGCGGGGATGTCGTTGTCGAAGCGGACCGTGCCGGTCCCGCTGACCTCGACGCAGATCACGACATAGTCGCTCCCGCCCATGACCTGGGTGCGGTCGGTGGAGGCCTCGACGGTCCAGCCGGCGTGGCCCGACGTGTCGATCACCTTCTGGATCAACTTGTGCATCGTCCCCAGGCGGTCGCCGTCGATGTCCACGAGGGCGATGGTCCCGCCCCGGTTGCCCGGAATCTGCAAGACGTCGCGGACCAGCGTGGGCGTGAAGCCCGAGCCGGCCCCCATCATGGTCAGCTTGATCGGCCTCCGCATCTCGCCGGGCAGGCCCTTGGCGTCGGCGGCCTTGCTGTGGACGACATGGCCGCTTTGATCCTCCTCGACCACGTCGGGCGTGGCCCCGTCGGTCATCTCGACTTCTTCCGCTGATGCTTCCGGCTTGTTCAGTGTCACCGTCATAATAAAGGCTCCTTCGTCGGTGGGGACGTTGCCAAGGCCATTCGCGGCGCGGCGCGGCGATTCCTGCGTCACGCACGGCGGGCGTGCCGGGGCTGTGAAAGAGTCCACCCGTTTGACAAGCCCCCTGGGTTTAAGATACAATAAGCCCGACGTGCCCGACCTGAACTACCCGCTGGAATTACTCTGGGACCTGTTCGCCCAGGACAGCCCCTCGGGCGACGAGGGGCAGGCCGCCGACTGGCTGGCCGCGCGGCTTGCCCGCGACGTGCCCGATGCCCACCTGACGCGCCTGGGCGACTCGCTGATCGCCGCGCGCGGCGATCGGCCCCGTGTGGCCGTGCTGGCGCACCTGGACACGACCGGCTGGACGCTGGGCTACGACAAGCGGCTCCTCCGCATCGGCGGCCCCGACGGCAAGCCGGGCGACGGCATCCGGCCTGTGGGCCGCCCCGATACGGGGAACACGCTGGCCCGGCGCAAGGACGGGGCGTGGCGTGTCCGGGGCAAGACGGACGCCCCGCCCGGTTCGTGCTGGGTGTATTCCGCCCGGCCCGCGCAGAACGGCGGCGAGATCGACGCGCCGTATCTAGACAACCGGGCCGGCGTGTGGGCGGCTGTCCAAGTCCTGCTGCACTGCCCATCTGTCGCCGTGGCTTTCACATCCGGGGAAGAGACGCGCGGGGTGGGCGCGCTGGCCTGCGCCCGGCTTTTGTCCGAGACCCACGGCATCACGCAGGCTCTGATCTGCGACCTGACCTGGCACACCCGGTGGGTCAAGTGCGGGCGCGGCCCCGCCGTCTCCTTGCGCGACAGCAGCGTGCCCCGCCAAAGTTATCTCGTGCGCGTCCTGGCCCAGGCCGAAACGAGCGGCCTGCCCTTCCAGCGCGAGATCGAGTCCGACGGCGGCTCCGACGGGGCCGCGCTCGACCGCAGCGGCTTCGGCATCGACTGGGCGTTCGTCGGTGCCCCCGAGCACGACCCGCACACCGCCCGCGAGCGCGTGGACATCGGCGACCTCCAGGGCATGGCCGCCCTGCTCGTGCGTCTGGTAGACGGCCTGAGTGAAGGACAGGAGTAAGAACATGGCTATCGTATTGAAGCCGGAAACCGAGGAAAAACTGCGGCAGACCGCTCAGAGGGAAGGGCAAGACGTGGATATCCTCGCCGACGCCCTGCTCGCGGAAGTGCTGGCGCAGAGGGAGCGGGAGTTTACGGAAGACGTGGCCGCCGTTCAAGAAGCCTGGACTGCGGTGCGCGAGGGGCGCGAGAGGCCCTTCGCTGAGTTCATGGCTGATCACCGCCGACGCTTCCCGGACCCCACCCTCGGAACCGCGGATGCGCCATGACCCCTTATGAGATCATCGTCTCCGAACTGGCGGAAGCCGACATCGAGGCGATTTTTCAGCGGCTCCTGCTCCGTTCCCCCGAGTCGGCGGTACACTTCCGCAATGGCGTTGAGGGTGCCGTCGCTTCGCTCGCCTTGATGCCGGAGCGTTGCGCCATCGCCCCGGACAGCGGACGGCTTGAGCATCCAATGCAGCAGTTGATCTACCGTCATGGGGCGACGGCCTATCGCGTTCTGTTCTCCGTTTTCGAGGGGGTGGACGATGCATCAGGAGTAGTCCGCGTGCTCCGCATCCGCCACGGCGCACAGCAGCATCTCGGGTTGGACATGGATCGGGCCGATGACGGATAGCTGGAGCAGGGGTTTGCCTCACGGCGCAAGACGGGCTGGCGCTTCTGGGTCACGGTGAGGAAGGCGGGTAGCCTGTCATGCGACGTGATGAGAATGAGATGGGCCTCATGGAAGCCTTGCGCCGGCGGGGGGAGTGGGACAGCAGGGTGGGCCGGATCATCCACTGGGTGGTCTACTTCGTCTGCCTCTTCGCCGGCTTCTGCACGGCTATCCTGTTTGGGCCTCGGGCGGCTATCGTCGTCGTTCTCGCCGTGTTGGTCTTCTTCGCCTGGTGGAGTTCGGCGTTCGTGGGCACCCACATGTACGTGAACTGCCTGCTCATCGTGGTGCTGCTCGCCGTCAACATCGGCGTACTTCAGGGCTGCATCGGGTGGCTGATGCGGCACAAAGCGGCACAGGACGCCGTGATTCAGATGAAATAGGACTTACACAGTTGACTTGGGCGGTTTTTCGGGTTCATACTGCCTGTGATGAACCCGCCTGAAGTTTCCGATGTGGACTACATCCAGTTCTTGATCGCTGCCCACAGGGATCAGCGGCTACGCCGCCAAAACGGGCCTCATCCGTGAAGCCGCTCGCCTGTGCCTCAGGCAGTCGAGCATCACGCTGAAAGCAACCGCGTAACTCCTATCCCTGAAATAAATCCCCCTGCCAGCCGATAATTGGAATGTTTTTATAACTTAATAGGTTATAATAATCTCGTGCTGCACAACCTGAAGAGGGACGCGTGGACATTCAGTTCAAGACGAAGCGCCTGCAAGACATCTGCAACGACAGGAAAAAGCGCGACAAGGAGTACGGCCCCGAGCGGGGCAAGAGGCTGGGCATTCGTTTGGATCAGATGAGGGCGGCGGCCAACCTGGAGGAATTCAAGCAGGTCCATCAGCGCGCGCACCCGCTGAAGGCGGACCGCAAAGGGCAGTGGGCTGCTGACCTTGACGGCCCATACCGCTTGATCTTCGAGCCGATTCCTGATCCCGCCCCTGTCACTGACGACGGACGGACGGGGAAGGCCGAAGAAGCCTCTGCTCCCAACAGGATACGGGTGGTGAAGATTTTGGAAGTGGGTGTAGACTATCATGGCTAAGACGATGACCAATCAGTACGCCCCCGACACCGTCAGCGCTCCAGGAGAGACGCTGGCCGAGGTGATCGAGGAGCGCGGCATGACGCAGACGGACCTTGCCCATCGGCTGGGCATGGCGCAGAAGACCGTCAACGAGATCATTCAAGGTAAGGCCCCCCTCACCCATGAGACTGCGCTGGCCCTGGAGCGCGTTCTGGGCATTTCGGCGGGCTTTTGGAACCGTCTGGAGGCCAGCTACCGTGAGTCCTTGGCCCGTCAGGAGGAAGAGCAGCGCCTGGCCGAGCAGCAGGAGTGGCTGAAGCAGTTCCCGATTAAGGACATGGTGAAGCAGGGCTTTATTCAGAAGCTGGGCGACGCAGTTGACCAGATGCAGGAACTGCTCGGGTTCCTCGGAGTCGCCTCCCCCGCCCAATGGGATGGCCTGAACAGCGTCGCCCTGGGCCGCTGCCGCCAATCTGCCCTGGACAGCGACCCGACTGCCGTCGCCGTCTGGCTGCGGCGCGGGGAAAGCCTGGCACAGCAGGCCGACTGCGAACCTTTTGACTCGGCCAAGTTCCTAAAGGCACTTGGGGAGGCGCGGGCGCTGACGAACGAGCCACCCGAGGTCTTCCTGCCGCGCCTGGTCGAAATTGGCTGTGAATGCGGGGTTGCCATCGTGTTCGTTCCCACTATCGCGAGGGCGCGTGTCTGCGGCTTCACGCGCTGGCTGACCCCGACTAAGGCCCTTCTCCAGATCAGCGACCGCTACCAGCGCGCCGACAGCTTCTGGTTCACGTTCTTCCACGAGGCGGGGCATCTAGTCAAGCACGGCAAGAAGGACGCCTTCCTGGAGGGCGAGACGGGTCAGGACGATGAGAAGGAGCGGGAGGCCGATAAGTTCGCCCTGGACTTCCTGATCCCGCCCGACCAGTACCGCGCGCTCCTGGCGGCTAAGCCGCGTCACCATCACGAGGTGCAGGCATGGGCTGACGATATGGGGATCGCCCCTGGCATTCTAGTCGGACAACTCCATCATACGGGGGTGCTGCCCCGCCTGCTCTGCCAGGATATGCGCGTGAAGATGACCTGGCGTCAAAACTAACGCTATAGGACTTGGGCGGTTGACTTGGGCGGTTTTTCGGGTTCATACTGCCTGTGATGAACCCGCCTGAAGTTTCCGATGTGGACTACATCCAGTTCTTGATCGCTGCCCACAGGGATCAGCGGCTACGCCGCCAAAACGGGCCTCACTCGTGAAGCCGTTCGCCTGCATCTCAGGCAGTCGAGCATTACGCTGAAAGCAACCGCGTAGCTCCTATAAAAGTGAATTATGCTTGACATCAAACTCATCCGCGCCGAACCCGAACGGGTCAAAGAGCGACTCGCCGCACGGCTGGCCGACCCCGCCCTGATCGATGCCGCGCTGGACGCCGACTCGCGCCTGCGGGCGGCCCAGGCCGAGGCCGAGGCGTGGCAGGCCGACCTGAACCGGCAGACCAAGGCATCGGGGCAGGCCATCGGACAACTAATGAAGGAAGGGAAGCGCGAGGAGGCCGAGGCGGTCAAAGCCGGCCTGCGCGACCTGGGCGACCGGATCGGGGCGCGGAACACCGACGTCAAACGCCTCGAAGCGGAGCGCGACGACCTGCTGTTCTCGCTGCCGAACCTGCCCTCGGACGACACGCCGCCCGGTGCGGAAGAAAACTTCCAGATCGTCAAGACCTGGGGCGAGCCGGAGCCATTCGACTTTGCCCCCAAGGCGCACTGGGACATCGCCACCGACCTAGACTTGATCGACTTCGCGCGCGGGGTCAAGCTGTCGGGGAGCGGCTTCGTGCTTTACCGGGGGTTGGGGGCACTTTTGGAGCGTGGATTGATCCAGTTCATGCTGGACCTGCACCGCGAAAAACACGGTTATCTGGAGTGGTCCACGCCGTTCTTCTTGAGCCGCGAGAGCGTCCGAGCCTCGGCGCACCTGCCCAAGTTCCAGCCCGAGATGTACCACGACGCCGAGGCGGACCTATTCGCCCTGCCCACGGCGGAGCCGGCCCTGGTCAACATCCACCGGGACGAGATATTGGACGGGCGCGACCTGCCCCTGAGCTACATGGCCTACTCGCCCTGCTGGCGGCGCGAGGCGGGCGCGGCGGGCAAGGATACGCGCGGTCTGCTGCGGGTGCATCAGTTCGACAAGGTGGAGATGGTCAAGTACGCCCTGCCCGACGCTTCGGACGAAGCATTGGAGGCGATGCTTTCGGATGCCACGGACGTCTTGGAGGCGTTAGGCCTGCCCTACCGGGTCAAGCTGCTCCCCGCCGGGGACATCTCGTTCGCCGCCGCCAAGTGCTACGACGTCGAGATCTACGCGCCGGGCGCGGCGATGTGGCTGGAAGTGTCCTCGTGCTCGAACTGCGGCGACTTCCAGAGCCGCCGGGGCAACATCCGCATGCGGCGCGAGCCGGGCGCGAAGCCCGAGTTCCCGCACCTGCTGAACGGCAGTGGGACGGCCCTGCCGCGCCTGGTCGCCACGCTCTTGGAAACTTACCAGCAGCCGGACGGCTCGGTCACGGTGCCCGAGGCTTTGCGGCCTTACTTGGGTGGGCGTGAAGTTTTACGGCGGGAGGGGGCGCAGGGCTGATGCAGTTCACGCACGAGGTTTGCCTGAGCGCCGACGTCCCGTGGCGGGACATGTGGGTGGAGTGGAACAATGTCCACGCCCTGCCGCGCCTGCTGTCGCACGTCCGCGCTGCGGCGGAGGGCGAACACGAGGACCTGGCCCGGCTGGTCATCCTGCTGGACGGGCGGCATTTAGATTTCGCCGTGGAGCGGACCATGTGCGCCGACCGGACCCTGTGCTGGCAGAGCCAGGGGGCGCTGTTTTTGTACGTTTTGTCGCTGCGCCTGGAGCCGGTCAAGAGCGGCGGCACCGACCTGACACTGACGGTCGCCTACGACCCGCCGGGCTTTCTGCCCGATGTCGCCGAGTCGCTGGGCCGAAGCCGCCGCTTCAGGCGGACTCTGGAGGCCGACCTGCGCCGCTATGTCGATGGCCTCGAAATGAACCGCCTGTGCGAGCTGGCGACGACCGACTGAGGGGCAGGAAGCACGCCTACAGCCGCGACAGGGCGACCAGCCGCGCGAACTCCCGGCCCAGCCAGTCCGCGTCGGCGGGCGTCCCCCGGACGGCCCGGTCTACCGCCTGCTCGTAGGTCACAAAGTCCAGGTCCGACGTCCCGCTCTCGTAGTCCGCCGCCAGCGCCTGGGCGGCTGCGGGCAGGTACACCTCGAACTGCACGAAGCCCGTCTCCGGCTGGTGCCACGCCCGGCCCACAGCCGCCCCGAGCGCGCGGACGCCCGCGACCGACTCCAGGAACGGGAGCGCCCACTCCGCAGGCTTGTTCAGTGGAGTCGCATAAAACGCCAGATCGACCGCGCCGCCGGCAGCGGCCTCGGCCCGGACATACGCGCCGTCTTCCAGGGCGTCCGCCCCGGACGCCGCCCGCCGCGTCAGCGCCCCCCACTGCCCCGCCTCGATGTTCCACACGGGGGTTTCTTCTGTTTCTTCCGCCATGCGCCTATTGTACCCGAGGGGATTTTCACACGTCCTCCCCCAGCCGGGCGTCCATCTCGTCGGCGACGGCCTGGGCCAGGGGGGCGTAGAGGCAGACTGCGCGCTCGTAGAGGGCCAGCAGCTCGGCCAGTGGCAGGCGGCGCAGGAGGCGGCGGTAGAGCGTGAGGTCATGCAGCAGCATGGGTGGCGTCTTTCTCCATTGAGGCGGATTTGGGTGTCGTGTCGGAGTGAGAGCGGCGGCAGGACAACCGCCAAGCCAGGCCGTCCATCCAGACGTCGAAGGCGGCATAGAACAGCCACAGGACGGCCCCAAAGGTCAAAATCAGCGCCAGCAAAAGCGGACGGTGCAGGGCCGCTCCCGTCGTCTCCAGCAGGTCTTCTAGGCGGCGGGGGTTGAGCAGGTCCCAGGTGTTGAACCGGCCCCGCATCAGGCCGAGATAGACGCCCAGGGCGCACAGCGGGAACAGCAGCGGGCGGGCCAGCGCCCCGGCCCAGCCCAGGCGGCGGCGCGTCAGCCGGTCCAGCGGCCACACGGCTAGGAAGAAGGCCAGCAGCCCCGCGCCGCTGTACAGCAAGTAGAAGCCGGTCACCAGGAAGAAGTCCACGCGGCCCGCCCCGCCCCGGTGCGCCTGGGCGAACAGCGTGCTCTGCGTCAGCGTCTGCAAGTAGTGCCGCCACTCGGTCAGCAGGTAGCACGAGTTCGGCAGAAAGAACAGCCAGGCCGCCCCCAGCGGCAGCCACAGACCCCAGCGGACGCGCTCCCCCTCGTGCCGGTCGCGCCGGACGCCGCGCGCGATGGTAAAGGCCAGAATCACGGGGAGCAGGGCCAGGAACAGGTTCCAGACAACATTGGGGGCGGGACGCATGGTCTCAGTGCCCCGCCGCCTGTACGATGCGCTCCAAAGCGCCCAGGTAGGCGTGGAAGGCCGCCCGGCCCGCGTCGGTGGGTGTGTAAACGGTGTGCGGCTTTTTGCGGACGAACTCTTTGGCGCTCAGCGCATAGCCCGCTTCTTCCAGTTTCGAGAGGTGGATGGACAGGTTGCCGTCGGTGACGCCCAGGGTCTCTTTGAGGAAGCGGAAGTCGGCCTCGCCGCGCGCCATCAGCGCGGACATGATGCCGAGCCGTACCTTCTGGTGGATGATCTCGTCCAGCGCGTCCAGCGACTCGACCAGGGCGGCATATCCGTGGGCGCTGCTGTCGAGGGGGGCGTCTTGGGTTGTGTCGTGTTCTGCGACCGCCATCGGCGTCACCACCCGTGCTTCCGCGCCATGAGGACGCCGTAAACGACATGGAAGCCGCCGAAGGCAAGCGCCATCATCGGCAGGTCGTAGCCTGCGGGCAGCAGCAGTGTCACCGCCCCGGCAAGCACGAAGGCCGCGCCTAAATAGGAAACCGGCTTGACGGAGAACAGGCCCACCGCGCAGATCGCCAGCCCGTAGCAGAGCATCCAGACGCCCCACACCAGGGGGGCCAGGCCGTGCTGGTAGAAGAACCAGGTCAGCAGCGGCGCGACGGTGAACGCCGGCAGGGCGGCCAGGACGATGTGCGCCCCCAGAGGCGAGGCGACGCGCTTGCCGACCAGGGCCGCGCGCCGCTTATTGCACCCGAACTCGATGGCGACCGCCAGCAGCAGCACACCCAGCCAGACCGGACCGAGGTGCAGGTAGTCCGTCCGGGCCAGCGGGTGCGCGGCCCGGTCATGGGCCAGCAGGACGTCCGACACGACGACGCCCGCGATGGCGGTCAGCCCGATCAGAACACCGGACAGGCCCGACAGTGTCGAATACCGGGTGGATCGTTCCATCGTCTGCCGGATGACGCGCAGGTTCTCGCGGGCCTCTTCCAGTGGCGCGGTCAGGACGGGCATGGGCGGTTTCCTCATAAGCAGGCGGTGACACTTTACGACGCAAAGTGCTTTATAGCGGGAGTATAGCACGAGGGGGCGGGGGGTGTCAAGCGGGGGGGGCAGCAAAAAACCCCGAGTGGAGATCAGGGGTTAGGAGGACGGGTAGAGGCCGAATCCCAAAAGCGCATAATATTGGTTTACGGCTAAGTTTACGAGACGACAAAGCAAATTAGACGGTAAATGATCATTTCATTAAGTGTATAAAATGGTAAATATGAAGTATAATGCTTATGTGGACGCTTCCACAAGGAGATCAAGCATAAATGAACACTTCAACGGCTATGGACGATGAAATCGTCAACTTCCCTGTGCCGAAGCGCCTCCTGCCTGTGGTCATCCAGGCTTTGGCGAAAGCGATGGAACCAGTGGCCCCTACTCGTGCAGAAGCGGCAGTGACGACAGGTTACGGGACGGGACAGGGAATGCAGCCAAACGGCGTAGCCTCCGCAGGCATTGACTGGACCGATATCAAAAACATGGAAATACTCAGGAAAGGGCTAAAGTCACCCATTGGCTTCAAGTTGCTGGACATGACCGCAGCGCGTTACGGCGAAATGGTCTCCTTTAAAGAAATCTACACCGCAGCGGGCTTCACAGAAACGAGACCAGCAGGCAGCAGTGTCGGCTCCATGACCAAGGTAATCAAGCGCGATTTCGGGGTTTCTGCCAAGGAAGCTTTTTGGCCGGTCGAACATCACTGGGCGGTCAATAATGATGCTCAGTATTACTACCGTATGTCGAGGGAAGTAGCGCAAGCGTGGCAACAGTCTGCCGTGTAGAGAGACGACGGACAAACCAAAAGGAGGGGGCAGTCAATGCTGCTCCCTCCTTTGGTCTGTCTTTTTGCTTCAACGGATCGCCCCGCCACTCAGAACAGGATGCTGATGCCAGAGACTCAAGCCTCTACAGCCCGTCGTAGCGCGAGTAGCCCCGGCCCTCGTCACTCCAATAATCCTTGGGCTGCTCGGCGGTGTAGGAAATTTTAGTGATCGCCTTGATGTTTTTCAGCCCCAGCTTCATCGGCACCAGCAGGCGCAGCGGGGCACCGTGCTCGACCGTCAGCGGAACCAGGTTACGGTGCGCGTCGTTCTGGTGCGTCGCCAGCAGCGCCTGGGGGTGCCGGGCGGTCGGCAGGTCGATGGAAACGTAGTAGGGGTCCGGGTTGCCGTCGCTGTCCAGGTTGACGCTGGAATCCAGCCGCGCCCACTTCGCGCCGGCCATCGGCGGGTAGGCCTTGAGGAAATCGGCGAAGCGCAGGCCGCCCCACCCGGCGATCTGGCTCCAGCCCTCGACGCACACCAGTCGCGTCACCTGGTCATGCCGCCCGCCGTGGGCGGCGATCAGGGTGTGGATGTCTTGGATCGCCAGGTGCTCGACCTTGCCCGAGGCTAGCCCGGTCACGGTCAGCCGCCAGTCGGGGATGTAGTCGGGGGCCGGCGTCTGGCCGTCGTAGTTATTGCGAAGCTCCGTCGCGGCCTGTGCCATGTCATAGGTCGGCACCAGGCGGCCCGGCGAGTACAGGGCCGCGGCGACGTCGTCGTCCACGGTCAGGACGCGGTCGAGAAAACGCGCCTTGCGCCCGGCCTGGGCGACGGGCTTCAGCCCGAGCCGCCCGCGCGTCTCGTCGGGCAGGAGCCAGACGAAGCCCAGCGCCGCCCCCACCGCCCCCGCCCCGTAGAGCAGGAAGTCACGGCGCGACTGCGCCTTGAGCGCCCGGCGCGGCACGGTCATGGGCGGCAGCTCATCGGATTCGCTTGCGGCCTCCACGGGGGCAATCGCGGGCGACGACTGGGCAGCGGCCTGGGCCGGCGCGTCGTCTTCCCTCGGGCCATCGTCTTTGAGGCCGGGGAACTGCGTCTCCGGGGACGGCTTGATTATCTTGAAGGGCGCCTTGTCTGCGTCGGCCATGCCGTCGGTCTCCTGGGCGTCACCCGCCCTGTTCTGTCTGCCCTGTTATGCGACTCTACAAACAAGCAGGTCGGGGAAGTTCCACGGGGCGCGTTTGGTTGACAACGCACTTATCGCTTGCTATAATCGTCCCATGCACACGACCAGAATCACCGGCACCGCGCTTGTAGTCGCAGCGGCATTGGCGGCGTCCGCCGCGCAGGCCGCGCCCCCGGCCAAAGCCGCCGCGGAAACCCCGAAGAGTACGCCGCTACGCTGGCAGCCGCTGGGGGAACCCGGCTCGGGCGGGGCGATGGTGGGGCTTGCCGTCAGCCCCTTCGACTCCAAGCGCCTGCTGGTGGCCGGGGACATGCTCGGCGTCGGCATCAGCCGGGACCAGGGCAATAGCTGGCAGGCGACGTATGGCTTCAAGACGTGGGAGATGGCCGACTTCACCTGGCACCCGAGCGACCCGAACGTGGTCTGGGTCGACTCGATGAGCGGCCCCTACGTCAGCCGCGACGGGGGCGTCCACTGGACCCAGAAGCGGGCCGGGATGCCGCCCCCCGTCGGCTTCGGCTACTCCGTGCCCGTTGAGAAGATTCTGTTCGATCCCGCCGACGCCGCGCACACGCACCTGCTGGCTTTCGGCGGGTCCAGCCGGCACTGGACGGACACCACGGGGGCATTAGGAGCCAAGGCCGCCTGGGGCGCGGTCTGGGAGTCGCGCGACGGCGGCGAGTCGTGGACGCGCCTGAGCACCATCACCAAAGACGGGTCTTCGGCCTCCCCCGAAGCCAAAGGCGACAACGTCACGTTCTGCGCCTACGCGCCGGGGCTGGCGAACACGCTCTATGCCCAGGGCGACGCGGCGGGAGTCATGGCGAGCACGGACGGCGGCAGGACCTGGACCCGGCGCGGCGGCGGCCTGCCCCCGACGGGCCTGGGCCGCGTCGCCGTCAGCCCCCGAGACGGCAAGACGCTGTGGGTGGCGACCGACAGTTACAAGCCCGACCCGGCGAGGCCGCGCGTGCCGGGCGGCGTCTGGAAAACGACCGACGGTGGGCAGACCTGGCACGACAGCTCGGCGGGGCTGGGCCGGGTCCCGAGCGAGGACGGCAACCAGGTCTCGCACTACCGTGCCCTGGCCGTCGCGCCCTCGAACCCCGACGTGCTGTACGCCAACGACACAGCCTACGACACGGGCGTGACCTACCGCAGCGACGACGGCGGCGACCACTGGCGCGCGGTCGTCTCCAAGCAAAACATCGGCGGCGACAGCGCCGATCCCAGCAAGGCCAAGGCGTTCCAGATCGAGACGGCCTGCCCGGCGGGCCTGGGCCTGGCCGGCATCACCGTGGACCCGCATGACCCCAATGTCTCCTATGGTTTCAACACGGAGACCATCGCGCGGTCACGGGACGGCAGGACGTGGGACGACGCCACCGCCTACCACCCTGGGGGCGCGACCGGCTGGCGCGGGCGCGGGTACGAGGGCTGGGTCAGCACCAATTTCCGGTTCGACCCCTACCATCCGGGCCGGGCGGTGCTGCAAGGCATGGACGCCACGCGCGGCTGGGTCAGCGGTGACGGCCTCAAGTCCTGGACGTATGGCCTGTACGCGCCGGACGCCTGGAACGGCGGGCGCGACGCGGCGTGGACCCGCGACGGCCACCTGTACGTCACCACGGGCACCTACAACTTCACCGGCGTCGGCCGCAGCGCGGACGCCGGCAAGACGTGGGCCGTGCTGAGTGGCAAGGCGCACGGCCTGCCCGAGAACTACCAGGGCGGCGCGCCCGGCGGCGTCTACGCCCTGCCCTCCGACTGGCGGCAGGTGTGGGCCGTGATCGGCGGCAGGCTCGACCACAGCGCCGACGGCGGCGAGACCTGGAGCGTCGCCCTCAACCGGCCCGGCCTCCAGTGGATCGCCGCAGACCCGGCCCGCCCCCGCCGCTTCTACGTTTCAGGGGACCGCAACGTCTACGTCACCGACGACGGCGCGGCGTGGGCGGCCATCGGCGGGCCGCACACGAACAACGGCAGGATGGCGGTGGACTCGCGCGGGCGACTGCTCGCCGTCGGCTCGCAGTCCGGGCGGGCGGGCCTGTGGCGCTACGACCCCATCGCCCCCACGGCGTCCCGCTGGACGCGCCTGTCCGACGAAGCTTTCATCGCCGACGTGGCCGTGGACCCGACCGACCCGGCGCGCATCGCCTTTGCCACCAACCAGAACCCGTTCACCGAGGTGTCATCGGCGACGGGCGTCTGGCTCTCGGGCGACGGCGGGAGGACCTGGGCGCAGGCCAACGACGGCCTGGCGATGACGCGCGGCAGCGTGGTCGCCTTCAACCCCTCGGACCCGGCCCAGCTCGTCTTCGGGGCCGACGGGCGCGGCTTCTGGACGACGCGCTGGCCCAAGACATTCGCCCTCCGCGGCACCCGGACTTATACGCCCACGCCCGATGACGCCCGCTTCGCCGCCGTCGCCCCGGCCCCCGCCCCGCCGACGCCCACGGTCGGCAACGGCGACATGACGGCGGGCGCGGCTCTACCCGACCGTTGGGACGGCAAGTGGGTCGGCAAGGGCACGATCACCCCGAGCCGCGACACGGCCACGTTCCACAGCGCCCCGGCGTCGCTGGTATCCTCCACCGAGGGCACGGACGCCGAGGGCAACGTCTACGAGATGATCGACGCCGCCGAGGGCACGACGCTGACGATCAGCGGATACGTCAAGACCCAGGGCGTCGCGGCCCAGGTCGCCGTACAGGATTTCGGCGGCGGTTACAACGCCTTCGGCTGGCAACAGGCGTCTTACCAGAACCCGGACACCGACTGGACGGCGTTCTCCAAGACGCTGACCCTGCCGCCCGGCACGGCCCACGTCGCCCTGGTCCTGTGGGTCAAAGGCAAAGGCAAAGCCTGGCTGGACGACGTCAAGATCACCGATGTCAAGCTGCCGCCGGGGCAGCCGTAAGGCAAGGGGAGGGTTTTCGTTTTGGGTACACTGCCTTATGCCTATCGCCACCATCAACCCCGCCACCGGGGAGACCGTCGAGACGTTCACGCCGCTGACCGACGCGCAGGTGGAGGACAAGCTCGCCCGCGCCGCGTCGGCGTTCGCCCGGCACCGGCGAGCGCCCGTTGCAGACAGGGCGGCTAGGATGGCGCGGGCGGGCGACCTGTTCGACGCTGAAAAAGAGTCCATCGCCCGGATCGTGACGCTGGAGATGGGCAAAACGCTGCGCGAGGCGGTGGCCGAGGCCGAGAAGTGCGCCCGCGCCTGCCGCTTCTACGCCGACCATGCCGCGCGCTTTCTGGCCGACGAGCCGCTTGAGGCCCAGGGGGCACGCGCTTTCGTCCGTCCGCTGCCATTGGGGCCGATCCTGGCGATCATGCCCTGGAACTTCCCGCTCTGGCAGGTCATCCGGTTCGCCGCGCCCGCCCTCGTGGCGGGCAACGTCGGCCTGCTCAAGCACGCCGGGAATGTCCCCCGCTGCGCTTTGCTGCTGGAAGACGTGTTCAGGCGGGCCGGGTTTGGGGACGGCGTGTTCCAGACCCTGCTGGTCGAGACAGGGCAGGTCGCGGCCATCATCGACGACCCGCGCGTCGTGGCCGCGACGCTGACCGGCAGCGAGCGGGCCGGCATGGCGGTCGCCGAGCGGGCGGGGAAGAATCTGAAGAAGACCGTGCTGGAACTCGGCGGCAGCGACCCCTTCATCGTCATGCCCAGCGCCGACATCGCCTCCTCGGCCCAAACAGCGGTGCGCGCCCGGACGCTCAACAGCGGCCAGTCCTGCATCGCCGCCAAGCGGTTCTTGGTCCACGAGGACATCGCCGACGAGTGGACGCGCCTGTTCGTGGCCGGCATGGAGGCGCTCAAAGTCGGCGACCCGCTGGACGCCGAGACCGACATCGGGCCTCTGGCAATGGCCCGCCTTTTGGACGGCCTGGAAGACCAGGTCCGGCGCAGCGTCGAGGCCGGCGCGCGCCTGCTGACCGGCGGCGCGCGGCTGAACCGCCCCGGCAACTTCTACACGCCTACCGTGCTCGCCGACATCCCGCCCGACGCGCCCGCCTACCACGAAGAGCTGTTCGGGCCGGTTGCCCTGCTGTTCCGCGTCCGCGACATCGACGACGCGCTCCGGCTGGCGAACGACACCCCGTTCGGCCTGGGCAGCAGCGTGTGGACCAATGACGGCGAGGAGCGGGAGCGATTCATCGATGAGATCGAGGCGGGCCAGACGTTCTTCAACGGCATGGTGGCCTCGGACCCCGCCCTGCCCTTCGGCGGCGTCAAGCGCTCCGGCTACGGGCGCGAGCTGTCCTCCCACGGCCTGCGCGAGTTCGTCAACCTGAAAACCGTGTGGATGGTCTCCGAAGGCAAGGCTGACACGAAAATCGCGGATACGGAATAAAACAGGGTAAGCAGAAGGAAAACCAGGCGTAGCACGGTGGTTGGGAGATCGCGTTTATCGGGTCGGTTTCGTCACGGGAACGAAGATCGCCGCCCGCAGCGGAGCCAGCGTGACGTCCAGCGAGTGAGCAGCGCCCAGAGAAACCCGCAGCCCCGAGAGATCGTCCACCAAGCCTGTTTTACGGACGGATGAGATCGCCTCGTTCTGGGGCAGCGGTATCCTCAGAGTTTGCGGCTTGCCGGAGCGGTTGATGGCGATGATCGCCACGTCGTTCCCGAAGGTCCGCGAAAAGGCCAGGGTCTGGGCCTGGTCATCGGTCAGCAGGATGGCGGGGTCGCCCGACTGCAAGGCCCGGCTGGTCCGGCGCAGATGGACCAGCCGCTTGTAACAGCGCAGCATCGGGTTGTCCGGCGTGGCCCGCTCCCAGGCCATGCCCCGCCGGTTGTCCGGGTCGGCCCCCCCCCGCATCCCCAGCTCCTCCCCGTAGTAGATGCACGGGGCACCGACCCAGGTGAACTGAACCGTGGCGGCCAGCCGGTCCAAGTCCTGATCGTCATGGCAGCGCGTCAGAAAACGCGGCGTGTCGTGGGTGCTCAGGGGGTTCATCATGCCCCGCGAGACCTGCGGAGGATGGCTGTAGTACAGGTCCATCAGCCGCTTTAGATATTGGGACGGCGAGGTCTTGCCGTCTGCAAAGAAATCCGCGTTCGCGAAGAGGAACGGGTAGTTCATGGCCGCGTCCCACTGGTCGCCTCCCAGCCAGGGCGAGGCGTCTCCCCACCGCTCGCCGACGATCCATGTCTGCGGGTCGCGGCTCTTCACACTTTGACGCAGTTTGCGCCAGAAACTCGGATCCACGTTGTCCGCGACATCCAGCCTCATGCCTGCCAGAGGAACTTCTTTCTCCCAGAAGTCGGCGACGTTCAGCATGTACTCAGCGGCCTCCGGGTTTGCCATGTTCAGCCGGGGCATCCCCCAATAGCCCCCGTAAGTTTCATAGTTGGGAGTCCCTTGCGCGTGTACCGGATAGGACTGGATGAAATACCAATCCTTATAGGGCGATGCCGCCCCCTTTTGGACGATGTCGGCGAACGGCGGGAACGCCGCCGAAGTATGGTTGAAGACGAAGTCCATGACGGTGCGGATGCCGTTCGCCTGGAGCGCGCGGGTGAGGCCCGCGAACTCGGCGTTGGTGCCGAACTGCGGGTCAATCGTCTTATAATCTTCCACATCGTAGCGGTGGCTGGTGGGTGACTTGAAGACGGGGTTGAAGTACACCGCCGAAATGCCGAGGTCCGTCAGATACGGCAGGTGTTGGCGCACCCCGGCCGCATCGCCCCCGAACCGGCTGTCCACCGCCGGCGTCGAGTCCCAGGGCTGCACGTTCGGCGGGTCATTGCTCTTGTCGCCGTCCGCGAAGCGGTCCGGGAAGATCTGGTATAGGACGGACCGCTCGACCCAGTCCGGCACGACAAACGGCTTGAAGGCCGCCGCAGCCAGATGAAACGGCTTGACCTGGCCGGGCGCTCCCAGGCCGCTCGCCCCGAATGCCTCGGTCTTCGGTCCATCGGCCAGCACGAAGTCGTAGGTCAGGTCCTGCCTGCGGTCCCAGGGCACCTGCACGGAGTACCGCGCATACAGGCTATCGGCAGTGACCACGGCCATCGGAAAACGCTTGCCGTTAAGATTGAGCCACACCTGCTTAAGATCATTGGGCCGCGCCCGAATCGACAGGCTGAGTCGGCCCCGGTCGTAGTTGAGATACAGGAACGTGTCCGAATGCTGCAAGGCGCTTCGGGCCGTCACCCCGTCATTCGGACTCGCGGGCTGTGCGTAGTCCGGTGGGGTGAGGAGCAGCACGGAGTTGCCGTCGGAATCCTTCTCAGTGACTTTCGGATCGGTGACCCAGGTTCCGCCGTTCACCACGAACTTGTAGGCGTACTGGCCGGAAGGCAGATCCAGCGTGGTGCGCCACGTCTTTCCGTCGGCATCGGGCAGGAGGGGATTGCCGCTTTTATCCCAGTCGTTGAAGGAGCCTGCGACCGCCACGGAGTTCAGCGGGGTCGCGGATTGGTACACGAAATCATGCGGCGTCTGCGCCTCGGGCGGCAGGACCAGCACGGAGTTGAAGGTGCCGGTGCCGCTGTCCTCCCTCCGGGCGTTTCTGGGGTCGGTGATCCATGTGTTGCCGTTCAACACGAACTTATACAAAAACTTACCCCGTGGCAGAGTCAGGGTCGTATGCCACGTCTTTCCGTCCGCATCGGAAACCAACGGGTTGGCCGTCATGTTCCAGCCGTTAAAAGTCCCTGCGACAGCCACGGAGTTCAGCTTGGTCGCAGACTCGTACACGAAGTCATGCCGCGCCGATTCACGCTGCACTTGTGCCTGTCCGCAGGCGATGCTTGCCACGGAGATCAGACAGGCGACGACAAAAAGCAGGAGCAGTCGGCTATATGACAAAATTCCGTCTGAAAGAGTTTTCACTGAGGCTACAGTCCGTTCACAAAAAATTATGAGATAGGACCGCTTTTCCAGGATGGGAAGCGGTCCTGTCGAGAACGATAAAACGGGAGCACTGGATCAGATGCTGCTGAACGTCAACGCGGCGGTGTTGGGATTGAGACACCCGGCCTTGCCGAAGTCCGCCGGGGCATTATCCATGCAGGCGGTGCCGCTTGATGGGCGAGCGAAGTGGCCGTCTGACCGCCCTGGTTAATCAGGTTGAAGTTCATCGCGTAAGAAATCGGTAGGCCCTGAGCGTCGGGGGCTGTGGGATCGTCGGGGCACTTGAACACCGCTGTGCTCTTCACATACGTGTAGACGCCGGCGGCGGCCCACCCACTACAGTTGAAATTGAGGCCGGACGTGACCGGGTACAGCTCATCGCTGTCCTGGGTGTACTGGGTGAAGGCCAGGCCGAGCTGCTTCTCGTTGCTCAGGCAGGCCGTCCGCCGGGCGTTCTCGCGGACTTTTTGGAATACCGGGAACAGAATGGCCGCCAGGATGGCGATAATGGCGATGACGACGAGCAGCTCGATCAGGGTGAAGCCGCTCCGCCGCAGTTTGGGTTGGTTCGACATGGATAGCCCCTTTCTTTGTTGACGAAAAATACGATGCTCACACCCTGGGAGCGGGCGGGCCGACAGAGCCGCGGACGATCAACTCGCCCGGCAGAAGCTCTTTCACACCGCCAGGTGCCCCATGATCGATCTGGTTCAGTACCATCTCCACGGCGCGCTTTCCTAACTGGTCGAGTGGCTGACGGATTGTGGTCAGACCCGGCTTGAGCAGTGACGTTTGCTTATCGTCGTTGATCCCGACCAGGGAGACGTCCTGGGGCACGTTCAGCCCCTGCTCCGTCAGGGCCAGGAGAGCGCCCTGCGCGATGGCATCATCCCCGCAGAAAACCGCCGTGAAGGGCATCTCGGTTCGGCGCTTCAGCAGCAGACACATCCGGTCATGCCCCGATTTAATCTGATATCCGCCGGGCAAAATCAAGCGTTCCTCTACGGCAATCCCGCTGGACTCAAGCGTTTTGCGGTAGCCCTCTTCGCGGTGGCGACAACTCAGATGGTCGTCATCACCCCTCAGATGGGCGATGCGCCGGTGTCCCTGCTGCGTCAGATAACCGACGGCGTCCACAGCGGCCTGAACATTGTCTATGTCAACTACCGACAGCGTCTCTTCCGGGCGGCTTTCCCCGACCAGCACGAAGGGCAGATTGCGCTTTATAAGCGGCAGGAACGCCTCGCCGGACATAAACGGCAGAATAAACACCAGCCCGTCGCAGTGACCGTCAGCATAGCTCAGGATGTTCCTCCGGCCGGACTCCCACGTCTCTTCCGTGATTATGAGCGTCTTTTGCTGATGCTGTTTGTTGGCCTGAAAAATCCCATCCAGGACCGGCCCGAAATAGCGGTCCGAGGTCAGCGACGCCCGTTCGTCATGGCTCATCACCACGCCGAGCGTGTTCATGCGCCGGCACCGAAAGCTGCGGGCGACGGCATTGGGCTGATAGCCCATCTCTTCCACCGCGCGCAGAACCCGATCTCGCGTCTCAGGAGCGGCAGACCCTGGCCGGTTGTTGAGCACCGACGAGACCGTCATCGCGGACAACCCACATCTTCTGGCCACGTCGCGGATGGTCGTCATGACGAACTTTTCCCCGTGGGGACGCTCCCAGCCGGTTCAGTACCCGTTTGTCTGTGTGCAGTGAAACACTGTTTTCTGACGAACCTTATCGGTAAGGTAAGAGCAGTGTATCCTTATTTTTGCGGATTGTCAATGGCCCCCCGGACTCCATTCTCTTGTCTGGCGTAATGACCGAACTGCAAAACGGTCTGGGTCATAGAAGGAGCCCCGGAGGTAGTGGAGGACGCAGAGCATCCACCGAGGGTACAATGTAGGTCTAATCCCTAGACGAGAGCTGCACTGCTTTGACGACACCCCCTACCCCCGGCCTGGCGGCGGCAGATTCGCCGGCGTCGCTGCCGCGCGCCCCGCAGACGGCGATGACCGTGCTGGGTGCGCTGAGCTTCTGCCACTTCCTCAACGACATGGTCCAGTCGCTGATCCCGGCGGTTTATCCACTTCTGAAGCAGGACTTCCGGCTGACGTTCACCCAGGTGGGGCTGATCACGCTGACCTATCAGCTCACGGCCTCGCTATTACAGCCGTTCGTCGGCCTGTACACGGACCGGCGTCCGCTGCCCTACTCCCTGGTTGTCGGGATGGGATTCACCCTGGGTGGCCTGGTCCTGCTGGCGGGGGCACCGACGTTCACCATCATCCTGGCGGCCTCTGCGCTGGTGGGCGTCGGCTCATCCGTGTTCCACCCCGAGGCCTCGCGCATGGCGCGGGCCGCGTCGGGCGGGCGGCATGGCCTGGCCCAGTCGTTCTTCCAGGTCGGCGGCAACGCCGGATCGTCGCTGGGGCCGCTGCTGGCGGCGTTCCTCGTCGTCCCGCGCGGCCAGCGCTCGCTCGCCTCGTTCTCGGTCGCCGTGGTCCTGGCGATGCTGATACTCGCGCGCATCGCGGCCTGGTACAAAGCCCGCCCCGCCGGCCCCCAGACGAGCGGCGGACACGCGGCCTCGTCGGGCGTCGCCCTGTCCCCGGCCCGCGTGGGCGGGGCACTGGCGGTCCTGCTCGCGCTGGTGTTCTCGAAATACTTCTACCTAACCAGCATCAGCAGCTTCTACACGTTCTATCTGATCCACCGGTTCCACGTCTCGGTCCAGGACGCCCAGGTCCACCTGTTCGTCTTCCTCGGAGCCGTCGCCCTGGGCACCTTTGTCGGCGGGCCGGTGGGGGACCGGGTGGGGCGCAAGTACGTGATCTGGGGGTCCATCCTGGGCGTTCTGCCCTTCACGCTGCTGCTGCCCCACGCGGGGCTGGTGATGACGGGCGTACTCAGCGTGGTCATCGGGCTGATCCTGGCGTCTGCGTTCTCGGCCATCTTAGTCTACGCGCAGGAGCTGCTGCCGGGCCGCGTCGGACTGGTTTCGGGCCTGTTCTTCGGGTTCGCCTTCGGCATGGCCGGCATCGGGGCCGCCGTGCTGGGCCGGCTGGCGGACACGGCGGGCATCGTCGTCGTCTACCGCGCGTGTTCGTTCCTCCCGATCATCGGGTTGCTGGCGGCCTTCCTGCCGGACCTCCGGCAGCGACGCGACGCACCGGCGGCCCCCTGAGCGTGAGGGACTGTCTGTTTATCTGCTTGCCGCTCCGGGTACAACCACAAAAATAGTTTCAGAGGGCCTCTTCGGCGGGTGCTTTCCCTGCCTCACCGCCGAATGTTCAAGGACACCAAGCCATGCGTCCCGTTTTCTGCTGCCTCCTCGCCCTGCTGCCGTCCCTGATGAGTCTGCCGGCCCCAGCCCGTTCACAGGCGCTGACCGTGCATCAACAGTTTGCCGCCAAGGACGCGACAATCGCCGCCCTGCGCAAGCAGGTGGCGGCGCTGGGCGTACAGGTGGAGACGCTTAACGCGCAGATGGCGGCTCTGAAGGCGCAGGCAGGCGGCGCACCAGGTACGGCGGCTCCCGTTGCCGCCGGAACTGGGACCACCGATGCCGCCGACAAGGACGGGATGACCCCTCTCATGCGCGCGATTCAGGCCCGCCAGGCGGAGACCGCGAAGGCGCTGATAGATCAGGGGGCGGACGTCCAGGCGCTGGACAGCGGGGGCAACACGGCCCTGATGCTGGCCGCCCAGTGGGGCAACGCGGGCGTGGTCAAGCGGCTTCTGGATCGAGGGGCCACCGTTGACGTCAAAAACAGGCACTCCAGCAACGACAACGGCGGCGGGGTGACTGCCTTGATGTGGGCCGCCCGGTACGGCCACTTGGAAGTCATCAAGATGCTCCTGGACAAAGGGGCGAGTGTCACTCTCGGCGACAACGGAGGCCACGGCGGGGCACTGTTCTGGTCGGGGTCTTACGGCGAGGCGGACGCCACGAGGCTCCTCCTCGCACGCGGGGCACCCGTCAACGTCCGAGACAAAGACGGCAGGACCGCCCTCTACTGGGCTAAGCGCCCCTACCCAGGCATCGCCAACGACGCGCGGGACCGGACGGTGGCCGTGCTGAAGAACGCCGGGGGGTTGGAATGACCACCAAGCCCGATGCGCCGCCCCGGACTTATGAAAGGATACTGCAATGATCTCCCACGCAACACGCTGCCGTGGCTTCACCTTGATCGAGTTGCTCGTCGTTATCGCCATTATCGCGATCCTCGCGGCTATTTTATTCCCCGTCTTTCAAAGCGTCCGCGAGAACGCCCGGCGGACGGCCTGCCTGAGCAACGAGAAGCAGCTCGGGCTGGCTTTCACGCAGTACACGCAGGACTACGACGAGGCCCTGCCGAGCCAGACCTGTGGGGGCGCGGGTGCAGGCCAGAGCGGCTGGGTCTTCTACAGCGTCTTCGGCGTCGCGGGCACCCCGCCCGTATACGATGTCACGCGCGGCAGTGTCTATTCTTATGTCAAGAGCAAAGGGGTGTACCTCTGCCCGGACGACAGCCCCGGCCAGGCCGCCGGCAACTCCTACGCCGCCAACGGCTGCCTCGCCGCGTCCAATGCCTGCTCGGCGGGGCTGGGTTCGGGCAAGTCCCTGTCCGCCATCGATTCGCCCTCGCTGACCATGCTTCTGAACGAGGAGATCGACGCCACGGGGCCGGGCACGGCCAGCGATGACGGCTACTTCGCCCTGGCGACAAACACCTTCTCGGACCGGCACCGGGGCAGCTGCAACGTCAGCTTCGTGGACGGCCATGCCAAATACTACGGCCAGCCGAACACGGTCGCCAGCGCCCTGGTGACAGGCGGCGGCACCCTCCCCTGCCCCTGAAACGGCAAACAAATTCGCCCCGCCCCAATGAATGGGGCGGGGGCGTTTTGCTTGCCGGGCTGATTCACAGTAAACAGCGGGAAGCCCCTGCTTTGGTGGGGGGAGGGATAGCGACTTGACTTTCCTAAGTCAAGATGTTTCTGCCTAGCATTGACGTAAATTGTTACCTTCTGGTATAATGACTCCATGAAGCAGACGATAGCCGTCAAGTTGGAACCGACCGCCGAACAAGCCGCTGCCCTGCGCGAGACCATGCAGGCGTTCAACCGTGGCTGTGATCATGTGGCGGCGGTCGCTTTTGAGAAGCGACAGGCCAACAAGATTGCCATTCAGCCATTCGTCTACGGTTCGCTTCGTGCTGACTACGGACTATCCAGCCAGATGGCTATTCGCTGTATTGCCAAAGCGATAGAAGCCTACAAGAGAGACAAGAACATTCAGCCCACATTTGACTCGCTCGGGGCGATTGTGCTTGACGACCGGCTCGTGTCCTTTAAGGGCTTGTCCCATGTCTCGCTCCTGACTCTCGGCGGGCGCATCCTCGTCCCCATGCGATTCGGCGCGTATCAGGCGGCGCGGATTGACCGTGCCAAAGGACAGGCTGACCTCGTCCTTAGGGGCGGCGCGTTCTATCTGCATCTGACCATTGACCTGCCGACCCCGCCGCCCATTGAGCCGACGGGAGGCGTCTTGGGCGTTGACCTGGGCATCGTGGAGATCGCTTCGGACAGCGAAGGCAACCAGTATTCAGGCGCGGCGGTCAAGGCCGTTCGCCTGCGCGTCAAAGAGCATCGCCGTCAACTCCAAAAGAAGAACTCGCGCTCCGCCTACAAGCGACTCCAAAAGACGCGCCGCCGTCAATCCCGGTTCGTCCGTGACACGAACCATGTTATCAGCAAGGAATTGGTTCAACGCGCTTCTGCTCAGTCAAAGGCACTCGCTCTAGAAGACCTTCAGGGTGTTCGTGGGCGAGCCAACGGTTTTGGGCGGCAGATGCGCTGGCTTCTCGGCAACTGGGCGTTTGACCAACTCGCCCAGTTTATCGGTTACAAGGCGGAGGCGGCAGGTATCACTGTGGTTCTCGTTGATCCTCGGAATACCAGCCGTGCTTGCTCCCAGTGCGGACACTGCGAGAAGGCCAACCGAAAGAGCCAAGCCGAGTTTCTTTGCTTAAATTGTGGCCTAGATACGAACGCCGACAGCAATGCGGCTCTAAATATCATGGCACGGGCTGAACAGTCAGACGGCCTATTGTTCCGCCCGCCGCCTGCGTCTTTGGCGTAGGCGAGCGAGTGAGGGACAAGCCCCCAAGCTTTAGCCGGGGGTATCTGACTTGCCGGTGCTCTGGCCTTGCAGCCGGTCGGACCAGCCGACGATCATGGATCGCATGGTGTCCCAGCCGTCGAGCAGGACCAGCAGGACGTGCGGGACGACGAACGCGCCGAAGACGAAGACCAGCCAGAAGTGCCACAGGCGGGCGTAGTCGTAGCCGCCGAACAGGGCCTGGAGCCAGCCCAATTGCTGCGGCTTGTGGATCGCCCAGCCGGTCGCCACGGCGATTGCCCCCATGACCGGCATCGAGAAGTAGGCCAGCCGCTGCAAGGCGTTGTACTTGGTCGTGACGTGCGGGTGCGGCCAGGGGCGGCGCAAAATCTTGGCGAAGGGGACGCCGAGATAATAGATCTGCATACGCAAGGCGTCTTTGAGGTCGGTGCGCCGGGGCAGCAAGGCTTTGTAGCCTTTGCCCATGCCCAGCCCGACGACGTACAGGATGCCGTTGAGGATGAACAGATAGGTGAACAGCCAGTGCAGGTTCAGGGCCGACGAAAGAATGCCCGTGCCCAGGCTGAAGTGGTCGTACACCCAGGTCGTGCTGTAGTGCCCCGCGGGAGCCGAGGCGTCTACCCACGTGTCCGGGGTGCCGTAGGAGTGCCGCCAGGGTTCGTGGTGGGCCACCCACAGGCCGATGTCCCCGAGGTAGTCCATGCCCCCGCCGGTCACGGTGTGCGGGGCGTGCGTGTAGACTGGTGCGGCCCAGTAGATGGACAGCCCCGACAGGATCAGCCCCAGCAGCAGCGGGACGTTCAGCCAGTGCGTGACGCGCACCAGCCAGTGGTGTTTTTGCACGACCGACACGGCTTCAGTGTCCGAAATTTTGCGCACGTCAATCGCCGTGGTTGCCATAGCGTTGCTCTTTCTGGGGGCCTTCCCGGCGGTCTTCAGGCCCGTCGCAGGGTCGCGCGGACCATCTCCTGGTCGGCGATGCTGTAATACAGATAGACCGTGTCGTCCTGCTCCACGGCGGACGCGCTGAAGGCGATGTCGGTGTGGTCGCCCTGCTGGGGCGGCGGGACGATCAGCGGGACCTCGGAGCGAGCCAGTATCTGGGTATAATCGGCGTCGAACTGGACCCAGCCGATGCGCCAATGAGCGTCCCGCGTCGCCCCGTTGTAGAACAGGATGGGGCGGGCCGAGTCCGCACTCAGCATCGGGCCGGTGCTCAGGTGCCAGCCGTCCCAGCGGTCCGGACGGGCGGCGAAGGGCGGCGGCAGGATCGTCCACGGCCCGTCCACCGCGGGCGCGGAGGCCAGGCCGATCTTCGACGCCCCGCCTTCCGCGTACTCAAAGAACAGACGCCAGGTGCCGTCCCTTGCCTGCACAATCGTCACCTCTTTGGGGTTGGCAACTTCCGGGGTGGAGGCGAGCCGGACGCCCCGCTTTTCCAAGCGGTCGCAGTCCGGGCCGCTTGCGAGCAGCAAAGTCCCCTGCCCCTTTTCCTGGTTCCAGCCCGAATAGTAGACGTGGTAGACGCCGCCCTGGATCGCCAGCGTCGGGTCCTCGCAGCCGTCCCGGTCCTCCGGCCCCGGACCGGGCGCGAGGGCGGGCTGGTCCCGCATCGTGAACCGCAGGCCGTCATCCGACGTCCCGTAGTAGATACGGGCGATCTTCAGGGCCGGGGCGTCGTCCCGGCGCGGCACCGCCCGGACCAGCATCTCCCACCGGGCGTCGCCCCGCCAGACAAATGGACTGAGGGTGTACATCTCCGAGAGCGGCGGGCGGGCGTCCAGCGTCAGAGCCTCGGTCCGTTCCAGGGAAAATCCGGGGGCCGGGGTCACAGGCTCACCTCGGACGCGCCGATGATCCGGCGGCTGCCGCGCTCCTGCACGAAAACGACGGCGCGCAGGCGGCCGCGCCGCCAGTTCGCCGACAGATCCAGGGGCGTACGCGCGGTGAACGCCCCGCCCTGCACTGTCCCGAGCGGTACGAGCCGCCGCACGACGGCGCTGTAGGCCAGGCGGCGGCCCGCATTCTCACCGCCCCGGACGGACGAGGTCAGGCCGTCTTCGGTGACCGCCAGCAGCACGTCGGCGGGGTCGCGGTGGGCCGACGGCGGCACGTGCGCCACTTGCACCGAGACCGCGTCCGTGCCTGAGGCGGTCACGGAGACGTCCGCCTTCGGCTGCCGGGCGGCGCGGGCGATGGCCGCGCGGGCCTCGTCGTCATCGCCGCCGACGAACTGCGCCTTGCCGTCCACGACCATCTGCGGCGTGTAGACGTTGTCCAGGCCGAACGACCGCGAGTAGTCGCTCTGCCGGGCGCTGAACTTGTTGGCCGAAAAGGGATCGGCCCAGCCGCCGTGGTTCCAGTAGTCCACGTGCTCGCCCAGCGCGATCACGTCCGCCCCGCCGACCGTCTGCGATTCGAGCCGCGACAGCGAGGCGTCGGCAGGCGGGCAGCTCGAACAGCCCTCCGACGTGAACAGCTCGACGATCACGGGCACCCGCCCGGCTTGGGCGCGGACGGTCTGGGCGGGGCGGGGCTTGGGTTTCGGTCCGGGCGAGCAGCCCGAGGGCGGCGACGGCGGCGGTGCCGGCCAGCAGCAGCGGCAGTGTCGATTTCATGGGTGCCTCCTGCCCGGTCTACAACCGGGCGCGTCCGAGAGTTCCGTAGCGTTTCCGTCAGGGGCCAGAGTCAGCGGCGGGCGGTCCGCTCGCCGCGCAGCGTTTCGATTTCCGCCTCGACGGTCCGCTCCTCGTGGCTGCCCTGCCAGTTGAGTTCCCCGGCGTACTCGGCGCGGATGCGGCCCCGCTTGTCAACCAAGACCTCGGTGGGCCACGACTCGATGCCGTAGGCGTTCCAGATTTTCTCGTCGTTGTCGATGGCGATGGGGAACTCCAATCCGTGCTGCCGGGCGAACCGGGCGGTCTGGGTGGGCGAGCGCTCGGAGCGTGTCTCCGGCGTGTGGATCGAGACGACCGAGACGTCGCTGCCGGCGTACTTCTTGGCCCAGCCGTTCCAGAAGCCTAAGTTATGCTTGCAGTTGATACAGTCCCGCGTCCAGAACAGCAGCACGGTGACGCGCCCCGTCCGGGCAGCGGGTGTCCCGTTCACCCATTGTGAGGGGCTGACGGCGGGCGCGGGGCAGGGCGTGACCGCGACGGGGTCGGCGAGGGTGGCGGCAGCCGGGAGGCCGGCGAGGGCAAGACAGGCGGCAAGGGTGAGTGTGTTGCTGGTGAGGGCGTTTTTCATGCCCGGTGCTACAGACTGCCCCGTCCGAGAGTTCCATCAAGCGTGAAAAGCATGAAGAGAGAAGCGCAAAGAGGCGGCCCCACTGGGGGCCGCCTCTTGTTATGTCCTCTGCCGTGGTGGGCCGGCTGGGTCTCGAACCCAGGACCCTCTCATTAAAAGTAAGATGCTCTACCGCTGAGCTACCGACCCACGATTCCCCCACAGCAGCGTATTGTAGCCGATGGGGACGGGTAAAGTCAACCGCTCCGGGGGTAAACTAGGCGCAGGCACGACGACCATTCACGTTTAACGGAGGCAGAGAGATCACGCATGAACGAGTCGAACGACAAGCCGAATTTCGGGCTGACGGGCCTGGCGGTCATGGGGCAGAACCTGGCGCGGAACGTCGCGCACAAGGGCTTTCCCATTGCCGTCCACAACCGCACGACGGAGAAGACGGATAAGTTTATGGAGCAGCACGGCGGCGAAGGGGCCATCGTTGGTTCCAAGAGCGTTGAAGACTTCGTCGGCGCGCTGGCGACGCCCCGCGCCATCATGATCATGGTCAAGGCCGGCAAGCCGGTGGACGACGTCATCGCGGAACTCAAGCCGCTGCTCGCCCAGGGCGATTTATTGATTGACGGCGGTAACTCGCTGTTCACGGACACCGAGCGGCGCGTCAAAGAGCTGAACGACGAGGGGTTTTTGTTCATCGGCACCGGCGTGTCGGGCGGCGAGGAGGGCGCGCTGAACGGGCCGAGCATCATGCCCGGCGGCAGCGAGGAGGCGTATGAGATCGTCGCGCCCATCTTCACCAAGATCGCCGCGCAGGTAGACGACGGCGGCGGCAAGACGACGCCCTGCTGCACGTTCATCGGCGAGGGCGGCGCGGGGCATTACGTCAAGATGGTCCATAACGGCATCGAGTACGCCGACATGCAGCTCATCGCCGAAGCCTATGACCTATTGAAAAACGGCCTGGGCCTGACCAACGACGAACTCAAAGACGTGTTCACGCAGTGGAACGGGGGTGACCTGGACTCATTTCTGATCGAGATCACGGCCCAGATATTCGCCCGTCGCGACGACGAGGGCGGCGACGCCTATTTGGTAGACAAGGTCTTGGACAAGGCCGCCCAGAAGGGCACGGGCAAGTGGACCGCGCAGAACGCGCTCGACCTGGGCATCCCCGTCACGGCGATCACCGAGGCCGTCTACGCCCGGACGCTGTCGGCCTTCAAGGACCAGCGCGTGGCCGCCTCCCAGGTGTTATCCGGCCCGTCCGGCAAGGTCGAAGGCGACCGTCAGCAGTTCATCGACTCGGTGCGCGACGCCCTGTACGCCTCCAAAGTCGTCGCCTACGCGCAGGGCTTCGAGCAGATGCTGGCCGCCGCCAAGGAGTACGGCTGGACCCTGCACCCCGGCGAGATCGCCACCATCTGGCGCGGCGGCTGCATCATCCGCGCCCGCTTCCTGGACCGCATCAAGGAGGCCTACGACACGCAGCCCGACCTCGCAAACCTGCTGCTGGCCCCCTACTTCACCGACGCCATCAAGAGCGCCTCGGACGGCTGGCGGCGCGTGGTCGGCGAGGCCGCGAAGCTCGGCGTCCCTATCCCCGCCTTCTCGTCGGCCCTGGCCTACTACGATGGCTACCGCCGCGCCACCCTGCCCGCCAACTTGATCCAGGCCCAGCGGGATTTGTTCGGTGCGCACACCTACGAGCGCAACGACAAGCCCGGCACCTTCCACTCGCAGTGGGTGGACGACAAGCAGGAGCCGAAGTCGCAGGCCCAGCACGGCGTCCAGACGAACTAGGAAATGACTGAGGACTGAGGGGGCGGCGGCACAACCATGAAAATCGTACAACTCGACATCCAGGGCTTCCGCTCCCTCAAAAACGTCTCCTGGCGGCCTGGCGACCTCAACGTCGTCATCGGCCCGAACGGCAGCGGCAAATCTAACCTGCTTCGGATGCTGGAAATGATCGCGGCGGCGGCGCAAGGCGATCTGGACGGAGCAATTTTTAGTTCCGGCGGCATAAGTCAGCTATTGTGGGACGGTCAGGTGCGTAAGATTCAATCTGTTGTGATTACCGAAGGATCTGGATTCGGTAGCGCGGGGGCTGGGTTTGTTTACGAGATGGAATTGGAAGCGCCACCAAATGAGAATTCTTACCGTGTGTCACATGAGGTCTTTAGAGACGCTGTTGATGGCTTCAAGTTTTTTGAGCGGGACATTTTTCAATACAGAGTCTCAAGCCGTGATCTTAATCCGCTGGACGAAATTACTTCAACTCACTTCAACGAGGGCGAGACGCTCTTTTCTTCTTTCTCAAGCGACCTACAGCTCCAGCCGTGGGTGGTTCTAACTGGACTGCCGTTCTATCGACGCCAAATGGCAAACTGGATAGCCTACCATGACATACGCACAGATCAACACGCCAGTATTCGACAGGCTCCTGTGTCGCGCCTTGAACAGCAGGTGGCACCGGACGGCCAAAACCTTATCAACGTCCTGCACACGCTGTACACCAGCGACCGGAAGTTCAAGGCAGACATCAACGACGCTATGCACGCCGCCTTTGGCGACGATTTTGACGAGTTGATTTTCCCGCCCGCCGCCGACCAGCGGATACAGATGCGGGTGCGCTGGAAGACGCTGAAGCGCGAGCAGTCCACGGCGGACCTGTCCGACGGGACGCTCCGATTCCTGTTCCTCATCACCGTGCTGGCCTCGCCCAACCCGCCGCCGCTCATAGCTATTGACGAACCTGAGACCGGCCTGCACCCGTCCATGCTGCCCATCATCGCTGAGTTCGCCGTGGAGGCGTCCAAGCGTACTCAGGTCATCTTTACGACGCACTCGGGCCAATTTCTAGACGCCTTCCAGGACACGCGACCAACGACGACGGTGGCGAAGTGGGAAGACGGCGAGACGACGATGACGACGCTCGACGACGCCGAACTGGCCTACTGGCTGCAAGACTACACGCTGGGGAAACTGTTCCGGTCGGGCGAGTTGGAGAACATGGCGGCGTGAAGATCGTGCTTTTCGTAGAGGGCCATACGGAACATCAGGCCGTCGCGGCCTTCCTCAAGCGCTGGCTGGACGCGCGCCTGGACAAGCCCGTGGGCGTTGATCCAGTGCGCTTTGAAGGCTGGCCGGAACTGGTGGACCATTGTGCTGCCCGTGCGCGGAAGTACCTGAACTCTCCCAAAGGGGACGTCATCGCCGTGCTGGCGCTGTTGGACTTGTACGGGCCGACGTTCTACCCGGCCGACAAAGAAACCCCAGCGGCCCGGTACGAGTGGGCGAAGGCACACCTGGAGGCGAGGGTGAACCAGCCGGGGTTTTCCCAGCATTTCGCCGTGCATGAGACGGAGGCGTGGCTGCTCAGTGACCCGACTATCTTCCCAACCGAGATTCGAAAGACGCTGGTGGACAAGTATCCACACCCGGAGCGGGTCAACAACGAGGAGCCGCCGGCCAAACTGCTGGACCGGCTATACCGGGCGGGTCTGAAGCGGAGCTACCGGAAGACGGTGGACGGGAAGAGCCTATTTGCGAAGCTGGACCCAGCCACGGCTTACGCCAGATGCCCTAGCCTGAAGGCACTGCTGGACGAGATGCTTCTGCGGGCGCAGCAAGCGGCATAAAAGCTGCATAAACAGGAGAACACGACATGGAACAAGCCTACGGGCTGGACATTCCCCAGACACTGGAAGAGGCCTGCATCCCCCGGAAGACGGCCCTGGTGGTCTACGATATGCAGGTGGGCATCCTGAGCCAGATCAAGGGCGGGGCCGAGGTCACGGCCAACGTCCTGCGGGTGCTGGACGCCGCCCGCGCAGCCGGCGTCCGCGTCTTCTTCAGCCGCCACCTATCGCTGCCCAAGGAGATCGCGGGCGTGATGCAGCTTCGGACGGCGATGGCCTGGCAGCAGGTAGACACGGTCGCCCTGGTGTCGCCCTGGTTCCTGCGCGACGCGCCCGGCTTTCAGGTCATCCCGGAACTCGCCCCGCTCCCGAACGAGGCCGTGTTCGACAAGATCACGATGTCGGCGTTTGAGGGGACGTACCTGCCTATCGCCCTGCGTGACTGCGGCATCAACGCCCTGGTCATCGTTGGGATCGCCACGGAGATCGGCATCGACCCGACCGCGCGCCACGCCGCCGACCTGGGCTTCATCCCCGTGCTTGTCACGGACGCCTGCGGCGCGGGCCACGCCGAGGCGGCGGAGCGGTCGCTGGAGAACCTGAAATTCGCGGGCGACGCGCTGTTCACGGATACGGAGGCGCTGTGCCGCCTTTGGGGGCAAAAAGGGCACCAATGAACAGTAAACTTCTGGCCGGCGTCGGGCTGGCCTGGCTGGCACTTGCCCCGCCTGCCCTAGCGCAGTCTCTTTCCTACACGACTTCCTGGATCGGCAACACGTTCGGCGGCACGTCCGGTCCGGGACAGGCGCGCAGGCACGTCCCGCTGTCCGTTGACGGGCTGTTCGTCCTGCCGGACGGGACCTGCTGCACGAACAGCGGCTGGGACGAGGACGGGGCGGAGGCCGGCTTCTTCAAGAACGGCAACGTCATGGGCAGCGCCGGCCACACCCACGGCTGGGGCTACGGCGGCGGCGCGGAGGTGGCGGCGAACCGCCGGTATCTGTTTCTCGCCCAGACGGTCGGCAATGAAGGCGGAGGCTTGGTCGCGGCGGACACCTGGCCCGCGAAGGGGCTGGTCTGGTCCGGCGTCTCCCGCCGGACGCGCGGCGGCGGCGCGGCCCCGTTCCCCGCCGGCAAGGGCGGGCACGGCGACACGCTGCATGGGTGTTTTCTGCCGCTCGCGGAGACGCGTGAGGGGGCGGCGACGGCCCTGGGCGGGCTGGCCGCCGACGACACGCATCTGTACCTCAGCGACGCGGCGGCGGGCGAGGTCGCCGTCTACGACCCCGAGACGATGACGCGGCTGCGCGGCTGGCCCCTGCCCCGCGCGGGGCGGATCGCCCTGGCCGCCGATGGCACCCTGTGGATCATCCAGCGGGGCGACGCGGGGCACCGGCCGCGCGTCGTCCACCGGACGGGCGGGGGCGCGCCGCTCGGGGAGGCCATCACCGATGTCGCCGCGCCTTCGGCTCTGGGCCTGGACAGCCGGGGGCGGCTGCTGGTGGCCGACGACGGCCCCAGCCAGCAGGTGCGCGTCTACGATGTGCGCGGCCACGTCCCGCGCCTCGCCGGCACACTCGGCGAGCCGGGCGGCATCTTCGCGGGTCCGGGCGCGCGGGCGGGGCGCGACGGGACGCTGCGCTTCAACGGCATCAGGGGCGTCGGCGGCGACGCCCAAGGGAACGTCTACGTCGCGTCCAGCGGCGGGGGGACCGTCCTGGAAAGCTACGCGCCAACGGGCAGGCGGAACTGGCGGCTGCTGGGGCTGGAGTTCGTGGACAACGCCGACGCCGACCCGGCCTCGAACGGGCAGGACGTGTACACGCGGGAAGAGCACTTCGCGATGGACTACGCCCGCGCGAGGCCCGGCGGCGAGTGGACCTACCGAGGCTCGACGCTGGACCGCTTCCGCTACCCGGACGACCCGCGCCTGCACACGTCGCCGGCCTCGGCCTTCGTGCGCCGGGTCGCGGGCAGGCTGTTCCTCTTCACGACCGACATGTACGCCGACACGCTCACGGTCTCGCGCTTCGACCGCGCGGCGCGCGGCGAGGTCGCCATCCCCACGGTCTGCTTCGCCAAGCACCACGAGAAAGGCGACGGCACGGGCGGCTGGCCGCCGTCGCAGCCGGACGCGGGCGAGTGGATATGGCGGGACGCGAACGGCGACGGGGCCATGCAGGCGGGCGAATACCTCAGCCGCCCTGGGGACGCGCCGCCGTCGTGGGGCTGGAGCGTGGACAGCCGGGGCGGCGTGTGGCAGGCGACGGACCGGGCCGGGCTACGCTGCTTCCCCTGCGGCGGGCTGGACGCGCACGGCGGGCCGCGCTACTCCTATGCCTCCATGCGGTCATTCCCCATGCCCCCGGATTTCACCGAACTCTGCCGCGCGGAGTACGTCCCGGAAACAGACACGCTGTTTTTGGCGGGGTACACCCGCGACCACCCGCACCTCGGCGGCGAGTGGGGCGCGGTCGGGTCGCAGGTGCTGCGCTATGACGGCTGGAACAAAGGCGTCCGGCAGCCCGCCGTGCGAATCATGCTGCCCTATGACGGCAAGCAGGACGCGCAGCTTTTTATCAAGGCGATGTGTATCGCAGGCGACTACCTGTTTGCGGCGGAAAGCCGCAGCCCGGAGCGCGTGTTCGTCTACGATGTCCGCACCGGCCTGTCCGTCGGGACGATGCAGCCGGGCGCGTCAGTGGGCAAAAGCAGCGGGTGGATCGACACGCCTTACGGGGTCCGTGCCGTCCGGCGGGCGAACGGCGAGTATGAAGTCTTCGTCGAAGAAGACCTGGATGCCAAGGTCATTTTATACCGCTGGAAGCCGCCTGGGGGCAGGAAGCGCGCGGGTTAATGGTGAACACCTCCGGGTATGAGTAGCGGGAACGGGGCCGCTGGGTAACGCACCCGAAGGAGTTCAAGGCATGGAGATCGCAATGGTCGGGCTGGGCCGGATGGGCATGAACATGCTCGAGCGGCTGGCGAAGGACGGGCACAAGGTCTACGGCTTCGACACGTCGCCGGACAAAGTCCCCGAAGTGCAGAAGCGCGGCGGGGAGGGCGTCACCGACCTGAAGCAGGCCATCCAGGGCCAGGAACAGACGCCCAAGGTCGCCTGGATCATGGTGCCGCAGGGTAAGCCCGTGGACGAGACCATCGAGAAGCTGAAGGCCGTGATGTCGCCCGGAGACATCATCATCGACGGCGGCAATTCCTACTTCAAGGACACGGTGAAGCGCGGCAAGGACCTGGAGGAGGCGGGCATCCACTACATCGACTGCGGCACCAGCGGCGGCGTGTGGGGGCTGACCGAGGGCTACTGCCTGATGTACGGCGGCAACCCGGACGCGGCCAAGACCTGCGAGCCGATCTTCAAGACGCTGGCCCCCGACGACGGCTACGTCTACACGGGCGCGTCCGGCTCCGGGCACTACGTCAAGATGGTACACAACGGCATCGAGTACGGCATGCTCCAGTCGTATGGCGAGGGTTTCGACATCCTCCATGCCAGCGAGTACAAGCTGGACCTGACCGAAATCGCGTCGGCCTGGCGCTTCGGCAGCGTGGTCCGGTCTTGGCTGCTGGACCTGCTGGTCCAGGCGTTCAAGAGCGACGAGAACCTGCAAAAGATTCGCGGCTACGTCGAGGACTCGGGCGAGGGCCGCTGGACGATCCAGGAGGCCATCGACCACAACGTCCCCGCGCCGGTCATCACGGCATCTTTGTACGAGCGATTCCATTCCCGGCAGCCGGAGAACTTCGCGGCCAAGGTCATCGCCTCGCTGCGGAACGAGTTCGGCGGGCACGCGGTTAAATCCATCGGGGGCGCGGATCACGCCGAGAGCGCGGAAGGCACGGTCCACGATGCGACCGGGTCCGGCGGCGGCGGCGTCTACAGCGGCACGTCCGACAGCACGGCGGACCAGATTCAGCCGGGCGCATCGGCCAGCGAGGCGGCGGAGACCATCGCCTCGATAGACCGCGCCTCGGACACGACCACGGCCTAGGGGAAAGCCGCCCTTGCCGCCGGTTCACGCGGGCGGGGGCCTTGAGGGTACGCTTTTTGGACAAACTGTGGGCCAACCTGCACGGCGGCAGCACACATTTCCCTATCGCGCTGATGATCGCCTCATTCCTCTTCGACGCGGCGGCCTATGTCGTGCGCGGGCCGCTCAAGCGTGATCTGCACGTGGCTGGGTTTTATGCGCTACTGCTCGGGGCGGCGGCTACGCTGGTCGCCGTGCTGTCCGGCCTGGTCATCTCGGCCTGGCAGTTCTTCGGCAAGGGGACGCTCGCCACGCATCACGACTTCGTCTGGCCCGCGTTCGGCCTGATGATCGGCCTAGCCGTCTGGCGGCTGGTCGTGCGCGAGGGGGCGTCCCGGCCCGCGTTCGCTGTTTATCTGGTCGTCGCGGCGGCGACGGCGGGCCTGATGGCCGCAGCGGGGTACTGGGGCGGGGAGCTGATCGGGAGTTAAAAGAGCAAGTACGAGAATGGCAAAAGAACTCAAGGGACTTGTGGCGGGGCTTGCGGCGGGGCTGGGGGTCGTGGGCCTAGCCTATGGCGTCTCCGCCGTCGCCTCGCACGGGCAATCGGCGGAAACAAAGCGGGTCGAGGCGCAGCAGGCCGCGCCCGAGGGCGGCAAGCCGGCGGCGGGCGGCACGACGGCGAGTTCGCAGCTCGTGGCGACGGGTCGGACGCTCTACGTGGCGTCGTGCGCGGGCTGCCACGGAAAGGACGCGCAGGGACAGATCGGGCCGACGCTGCACAGGTTGGGCGACCCCGACGCCAAGATTGCCCGGAACATCAAGAACGGCTTCCCGCCCCGGATGCCCGGCTTCGCGGACAAGTTCGACGACGCGCAGATCAAGGCCCTCGTGGCTTATATCCAATCCCTGGGATAGGCAATCGTTAGGATAGGCCAACGGAGCACGCACCATGACAATGACAACCGAAATTAATCCGACCGAAAGCGTGACAACGAAGGATCCCGAGGAGCAGGCATCGGCCACGGACGACGCGCGGCTGATCGAGAAGCCGATCCCGGCCTGCTGCATCGTCATCTTCGGCGCGACCGGCGACCTGACCCACCGCAAGCTGATCCCCGCCCTCTTCTCGCTGGAGACGCAGGGGATTTTGCCGGATCACATGAAGATCGTCGGCTTCGCCCGGCGCGAGTTTTCCGATCACTCGTTCCGCGACGAGCTTTCGCAGTCGCTGCAAGAGTACGCCCCTGACCTGTTCAAGGACAACCAAGACGCCTGGAATAAGTTCGCCCGGCGCGTCGTCTTCCACCGCTCGGACTTCGACAACGCGCAGGGCTTTACGTGGCTCAAGGAGCGGCTGGACAAGTTCGACCAGTCCGAGGGCACGGCGGGAAACCGGCTGTTCTATCTGGCGACGCCGCCCTCCACCTACACGACCGTGATCCAGCAGCTCGGCAAGGCGGGCTTGGTCAAGGCCGGGGAAGACAAAGACAGCGCGGGCTTCACGCGCATCATCATCGAGAAGCCGTTCGGCTCCGATCTTGAGAGCGCGCGCGCCCTGAACGCCGAGTTGAAGCAGGTCTTCGATGAAGATCAGATCTATCGTATTGACCACTATCTGGGCAAGGAAACGGTCCAGAACATTTTCGTCTTCCGGTTCGCCAACCTGCTGTTCGAGCCGCTGTGGAACGGGCGGTACGTGGACAACGTTCAGGTGACGGTGGCAGAGACCGTGGGCGTCGAGCAGCGCGCGGGCTACTTCGACCATGCGGGCGAGCTGCGCGACATGGTGCAGTCCCACGCCCTCCAGATGCTGGCCCTGGTTGCCATGGAGCCGCCCAACACGCTGAGCGCCAGCGACATCCGCGACGAGAAGGCCAAGGCCCTGCGCGCCATCAAGCCGGTCCTCGCCGATGACTGCGATGCCTGCGTCGTGCGCGGCCAGTACGGCGCGGGAAAGCTGGGCGACAAGGACGTGCCGGCCTACCACGACGAGCCGAACGTGCCCCACGACTCGGCCACGGACTCGTTCGTCGCCCTGAAGCTCGAAATCCAGAACTGGCGCTGGGCCGGTGTCCCGTTCTACGTCCGGGCCGGCAAGCGGATGCCCGAGCGCGTCACCGAGGTCAACATCACCTTCAAGGATGTCCCGAACGTCTTGCTGGCCCACGAGGCTGAAGACACCGCCGAGCCGAACGTGATCACGATCCGGGTCCAGCCGAACGAGGGCATCTCCATGCGCCTGGGGGCCAAGCCGCCGGGCCAGAAAACGGTCGTCCGGCCCGTGGACATGAACTTCACCTACGGCACGTCGTTCGGCCAGCGCATCCACGACGCCTACGAGCGGCTGATCATGGACGCACTGATCGGGGACGCTTCCCTGTTCACCCGCGACGACGAGGTGGAAGCCGAGTGGGGCCTGATCACGCCGATTTTGGAGCACTGGGCCAAGACACCGCCCACCGACCTGCCGAACTACGCGGCGGGATCGTGGGGACCCGAGGCCGCCGACAAGATGCTGACCGACGCGGGCCGTAAGTGGTGGAACCGCTAGACCGGGACGTCAATTCACAGGGAGACACCGTATGCCGACAGTGACAATCGAGGGCAAGAACCCGTTCGACGTGGGGGCGGGCAAAAAGCTCGTGCTGGGGATCGAAGACGCGGGTGTGGACATCCTGCACCGCTGCGGCGGCGTCGCCCGCTGCACCACCTGCAAGGTCCATTTTCTGGAAGGCGAGCCGACCGAGATGAACGCCGAGGAGCGGGCCAAGCTGGAAGAGCGCGGCCTGTTCGGCGAGTTCCGCCTGTCCTGCCAGGTCCGCGTCGAAGGTGCGATGACCATCGCCATGCCCGACACGGCTACGGGCACCGGGCTGACAGCGGGCGACCGGCCCGAGGATTAGAACACAGGGGCGGGGGCCTCTTTTCCGAAGTCTTTTGAGGGGCAGGCAGCCATGCCTGCCCCCTATCTTTGTTGGAGGCGGGAAGTATGTCCGAGAAGCGCATCGGTTTTCTGTACGACCCCGCCGTACTCGACCACAAGCCGCCGCCGGGGCATCCCGAGCGGCCCGAGCGGGTGCGCGAGACGCTGGCCCTGCTGGAACGGGAGGGGATGCTCGCCCGGATGGAGCGCCCGCCCCACGCCCCCGCCACGCGGGCGCAGATCGAGCGCGTCCACACACCCGCTTACTTAGACACGGTGGAGCGAGTTGTCGCCGGGGGTGGCGGGTACTTGGACGCAGGAGATACGGTGGCCTCGGCGGGGTCGTGGCGGGCGGCGACGGCGGCGGCGGGCGCGTCCATTGGGGCCGTGGACGCCGTGATGACCGGCGGCCTGGACGCGGGCTTCGCGCTCGTCCGCCCGCCGGGGCACCACGCGCCGCCGGACCGAGCCATGGGGTTCTGCATCCTCAACAACGCCGCCATCGCCGCCGCCCACGCGGTCGCCGCGCACGGCCTGTCGCGGGTGCTCTTGGTGGACTTCGATGTCCACCACGGCAACGGGACCCAGGACTGCTTTTACCAATCGCCCGAAGTGTTATATTTCTCGACTCACCAATCGCCCGCGTACCCGTTCACCGGCCCGGTAGACGAGATCGGGGAAGGGGCGGGGCTTGGCTTCACGGCGAACGTGCCGCTGCCCGCCGACGTGGGCGAGGCCGGCTTTTTGCAGGCGTTCGACCAGGTCCTGCGCCCGCTCGCGGAGCGCTTCCGGCCCCAACTGGTGCTGGCCTCGGCGGGCTATGACGCCCACTGGCGCAACGCGGCCTATGTCGCCGGCATCCGGGAGCGGCTGACCGTGCAGGGACTGGCGGCACTCTCGACCCACCTACGGGAGATCAGCGACGCCCACTGTCCGGGCAGGTTGGTCGGCATTTTGGAAGGCGGCTACGATCTGGAATCGTTGGGCTGGGGTGTTTTAGGGACGCTGCGCGCCTGGCAAGGGGAGATGAGCACCGAGGACCCGCTTGGCCCGCCGCCGGGGGACGCGCGCGAGCCGGACATCACAGCGTTGCTGGCGCGCGTCCGGCAGGTGCATGGGCTGTGAGGCGACCCACTAGAAAGTGTCTAAATGGATGACGCGGCTGACAGATCACGTGCAGGAAGGATAGAAGAAAGACAAACCGTCTGGCATTCCATCCTGCTCTTTTTCGCTATGGAGAAGGAAGATCAGGAGAAGTATCTGCCCGTAATTGATCCTATAGTCAGGTACGTCTGCGATGGTGATACAGGAGACACAACGATCTACCCAGCGCACTATTTCGGTATGCGTTCAATGGCATACCTAGAAGTATTTCCTCCGAGTCTCGGGCCAGCCATTGGCAATATGATCTATGAGATGCGCGAGTTGGTCTCCCTGATGGCTGAGATCTCTCCCTATCCGCCGCGAGAGGCAGGGTTGTTCCAATATTCTTATCTTTGGCTGTTTGGCCCCCCTTATTCCGGCGTCGGCGGGACTGCAAGTGTACTCTGGGATGTTCTGCGCCGCTATGCCCGTCAGATACTCGCAAGCGACGCATGGACGCTGGACTACCCGATGCTCTCTTTTGAGGATATGAGCAAACTGTTAACTGTTGGATGAAGGGCTAAACCCGCGCCATCAGAACGGCCTTTCGCACCGAGGGGTCGGGCTTCCCGAACAGGACCAGGGCGTGGGGGACAGGGCGGCTGGGGATGCCGGGCGACGTGTGCCCGGTCACGAGGATGTCGCGCCCGTAAACCAAAGACGTGCTGAAGCCCGAGTCCAGCAGGACGGCCTCGCGCATCCCCGCCGCCTGAAGGGCGCGGGCGAGGTCGGCGGAGGGGGTGACGTAGGTGGTCGCACCGAGGCAGGGCCGGCCATCGGGCATCAGGCAGAAAAACGCCCGGCGGCGCGGGTCTTCGGCGTCGCGGATGTGGAAGGCCTCGATCTGCGCGCGGTCGGCGGCGATGCCGTTGTGGACGAGCCAGACGCCCCCCAAAAACGCATCGGTCAGTCCGGGCAGGGAGGCGTCCATTGCGGGCCGCGTGTTCATCGCCAGCGGCTGGTAGGGCAGGATGCGCGTCCGCGTCGGGGCGAGCAGGACCAGGGGCCGCCCCGCCAGGGCCAGCGTGTTCACGGTCTCGGACGGCTGGAACTCCGGCCCATGCAGCCCTCCATACAAGGCGGGGCCGATCAAAACGCTGTCCGTGCCGCGCAGCCGGGCGTCCGAAAAGAACGTCCCGTTCAGCCCCGCCTGTGCCCCCGCCGCCCGCACCATGTCCTCCACCCCGGCCCGCGCCGCGGCCCGCCGCGTCCCCACGACGCCCCCCTGAACCAGTATGAACGGGACCCCGCACTGCCGCCCGTGGATGACAAGCAGGGGCGCGTCCGGGTTGGGCAGGTCCGCCCCGAACCGCGGGGGGCGGTGTGTGTGTAACTTGCCTCCTGTCGCGGCCCGGTGTGCGTGAGGCGGTGGTGCCGCAAGGGCCACGACGTGAGCGGCGGCGAGCGCCGCCACGCCGAACCGATAGACTGAGATCGCGCGGAGGGGGAGGGGCGAGGAGAAAAAGCGTCCGGCGCGGGCCAAATACCTGGTTTTGGTGGTCACACGGCCATTATAACACGGGGACACATCCCTGTCAACGTGTATTTTTTTCATATTCTAGACTTACAAAACTCAGAAGGTGAACCCCTTGATCTCCACCCCCAGCCCGAAGCTGCGCGTGCGGAAGTTGTAAGAGAAGACCGGGGTGAACCCGGACAGGGCGGGCGCGAGCGCGACCTGGTAGTCGATCACGCCGCTGCGTGTCAGGTCGTAGCGGACGCGGCCCGCCGCGACCAGGTGCCGGTTCCCGAGCTGCAACCGCACATCCATCTCGCGGTTGGTGTCCAGGACGTCGAAGTTGAACGGCGAGTCGCCGCCCGTGCTGCTGCCGAGGAACTGGACGCCCAGGGCGGTCAGGTCCGAGAAGTAGTGGTTGACGGCGACGCCGAACTGGCTATAGTGGTAGGAGGACTTCCTGCCGCTGTAACGGCTCATCGAGAGCGCGATCTGGGGCTGGATCACCGTGTTACTCGCGACCAGCACGGGGAACGCGCTGAGGCCGACCCGCGTCTGCACCCGCCGCGCGCGGATGCTGTAGGGGCCGGACGATGACTGCTCGCGGTAGTCGCCGACCGTCTCCTGTGCGTCGGCGTAGAAGACGAGGTGACGCAGGGCGGCCCGGAACGCCCCGGCGTCGCCGTAAGCGGGCGGGACGGGCGGGCGCGAGAGGGGGATCTGGCCGTGCAGGGTGACCTGGGGCAGCCGGCTGACATACAGGTCGTCGCGACGCCGGCCCTGGGCGGAGACGTGAACGGATAGCTCTTCGGCCAGCCCCAGCCCGCCGCGCGAGGGGACGTCGAACAGGTGGATCGGATTCGGCTCCAGCAGGAAGTCGTGGAAGAGCAGGGGGTCGCCGGGGGGCAACGGGCCGCGCGGGGCCGTGGCGAAGTCACGGATGCGGTCCAGCAGGGTGAGGGGGGCGCGCGGCACGACCGGCACGGCCAGTGGGCGCGGCGCGTACAGTGTCTGCTGGCTGGTCAGGCCGGCCTCGACCGACTGGCGCGTGGGCAGCAGCAGGCGGTACTGCGCGGGCAGCGGGCCGAGCCGCAGGCTGCTCCCGAAGGCAACATAGGTGCCGTATCGGGCCGACACGCCGAAGACGGGGATCATGACGTGCCGCCGCGCCGTGCCGCTGCCGCCGCCCGTGTGGAAGGTGAACCGGGGCACGGTCAGCAGGCGCGTCCCGAACAGGTACAGGGTGGCGTTCCGCAGCGTCCCGCGGTGCGAAACGCGGTCCAGCGTGATGGACTGGGAGTGGATGTGGAAGTCGGGTTTGACGTCCGGCGGCACGGTCGTGAAGTCGCCGTCCTGCGCCTCGATCCGGTCCGGCGTCGCCGTCAGGAGCGGGCTGCGGATGGTGAAGACCGACTGGTTCAGGACGGCGTCGGTGGCGGATGCGCCCCCACCCTTTTTCCCCTTGGGTCCCCCGGTGAATGTCACCTCGCCCGCGCGCAGCGTGGTGTCGGCCTCGTGGAGGCGGACGCTGCCGCTCAGGCGGTACATCTGGGCCTTCAGGTCTGCATCGGCCCGGTCGGCCTCAAAGGTGAGTTCGCCGCCGTAGCTCGCGCGCACGTGTTCGATGTGCGGGCGGTCCAGCGGCCCGAAGATCGCCCCGCCGTCCAGAACGATCCGAGGCAGACCGGGCGAGGACGTGGGGGAGGACACGGGCAGAGGGGGCGAGGGAGCCTGCGCGCCGGCGGGGAGGGCGAGAAAGAGCAAGGCCCCCGCCCCGGTGAGAGCCTGGGCCATTCTGTTACTTCCAGTCGTCGGCATCGAACCCCGCTTTGACCGCCGTTTTGCCGAAGCCGCCCATGCTGTCACGAAAAGCCTGGTCGTCGTAGGTACGGGACTGAACCACGACGGGCATGGGGACGGCGTGGCCCATCAACAGCGCCTGCTGCTTGCTGTCGAGCGACGCCAACACGCCGCGCAGGGACTGCGCCCCCGAGATGCCGGTCAGGACGGCCTCGATGTCTTTCTCGTCGTTCAGGAGGCAGGTGATGCGCGTTCCGAGCTGCGAGAGGACTTCGGAGTCGATGCCCGAGGGCCGCTGGTCCACGACCAGCAGCGTCACGTTGTACTTGCGAAGCTCGCGCGCGATGATGCCGAACGTCGTCTGGTGCGCGAGGTGCGGGGACAAAAACTTGTGCGCCTCTTCGATGGTGATGACCAGGGGCGTGGGCTTCTTGCCCTTGTCGCCCATCGCGTTCTCGGTCAGCTTGACGTACTCGGCGTGGATCTGCCGGGTGAGGATGTTGGCGACCAGCATGTACTGCAATGTCTTGCGGTAGTTGCCGAACTCCAACACGACGTTGACGTCTTTGAGCAGGCAGGCCATGATCTGCCGCACGGCGTCGTCGGCCTCGCCCGCGTCTTCGACCAGGAAGCCCTTGCACTCCTCGGCCATGCGGCCCAATTTGCGCCTCAATGCGCCCAGCGACAGGGCGTTCGCGCCGCTCCGCTCGGCGAACTCTTTGATGCCGTCGCCGTCCATCTTCAGCAATGTCGCCAGCCACTTCTTGCCATAGTGCTGTTCCAGAAGATAGGTCGTCTCTGCGGCGCTCTGGTTGAGATTAAGCTCGCCCTGAAGCAGAAGGATGTCGTCCACGCTGATCTGGCTGTAGGGTATCCGCACCTCGTTCTCGATGGGCACCTGACGCCGGCGCGATGACTCGCGGTCCATCGTGAAGACGCTGACGCGGCTGTCGAAGTATTTTTTCAGCCCGTGGACGCCCTCGCGGGTGGGGTCCTCGGTCGTCCCCTTCCAGCCGTACTCGCCGTGCATGTCGAAGACCAGGTTGACAGCCTTCTTGTGCTTGATGGTCCCGCACAGGCAGATGCGAGTCAGGAACGTCTTGCCGGTGCCGGACTTGCCGAAGATGCCGTTGGAGCGCTCGACGAACTTTTCTAAATCGAGACAGACGGGGATATCGCCCATGTCCAGCGGCGTCCCGATAAAAAAGCCTTTGCCGCCCTCGGACTCGGAGCCGAAGATGTCGGCGATGTCGTCCTCGGTCGCCTCGCCGACGTGGCTGAAGTGGGTCGGCACGGTCTTGACCGGCTCGAACTCAGACCCGACGGTCTTGGTCCGCATCAGCAGCGGGCGCAGGGTGATCGTGCCGAAGGTCGTGGTGCCGGCCAGGGCCTGACGCAGGAAGGCATCCGCAGGCGAGTCCGACGTGGGCGGATCGGTCAGGACGCCGGGGGAGACGCAGTCGAGCGTCACGTCGGTGATCATGGCGAAGAACTCGTGCCGCGCGCCGTCCACGACCACGAATTTGCCGGCCCGGATGTCCTCAACGGACTGTACCCCGGTCAGCTTCATCTGGATGCCGGCCTGGAGCGAGCCACGGACGATGGTGCCCATGGCGAGCCGCTCACGCGGCGGCGTCAGCAGCGGCGGCAGCGCGTAATGCAGCGAGCCGCCCGTTCCGCCATGGTGTCCGTTTCCATTTTTGCCGTTCCCCACTGCCATATGTCGCGCCCCGCCTTAACCCACCGTCAAGATGTTGTGCCATTATAACACAGGGGCAGGAGCGGCGTCAACAACGACCGGCGGGCAGGGCCGGAGTCATCGCTTCAGCGAGGGCGGCAGCCCCGTCTCTTGGAACACGGCGGGGGTACATTCCTGGGCGATCAGATTATAGCCGGCCACGGCCTGAGCCACGGCCTCGGGCCGCCGCCCCCCCCTGCGGCACAGAGCGACTTCCCTCGCTTCCTGTTTCAGGAAGATCGAAAAGCTCCTGTTCATCTTCGGGTCGGGGGCGACCAGATAAATCGGCGTGGACTCTGTCCGGGCGGCCACTGATGGCGGTGCCGAGCGCCTCAGACCGACTGAGAGCATCACCCCCAGCCCCAGCAGGGGGACACCCAGAACCGGGAACAAAGAAGACGCTCGGACTACCATGGTTTATCTCCTATCTCATCGCCCTGCATGGCGATCGTTGCTGCTACGGGTGCGCTTCACAGACTCGTTCGACAGACCCGTTCGACAGACCCGTTCGACAGACCCGTTCGACAGACCCGTTCGACAGACCCGTTCGACAGACCCGTTCGACAGACCCGTTCGACAGACCCGTTCGACAGACCCGTTCGACAGACCCGCCGTTGAATGGAAGTCGGCTGATCGAGGCGGAACACGTCAAGCCTGTCCCGGTCGATCCTGGCCGGCGGCGTCCCCGAGATATTCACGAGGTGTATGACATCGGTCACATCGCCGCCGTTTTTCATCTGGTATGATCTATAAGTCATCCCGGCAGAGACGCCGCAGGGAACGCCCAGCACGGACAAACACGGCACGGACAAGTAAGGAACGGAAGCGCGCACCGCGCCGCTCGCGGCGCTGGTGCGGAAGGCGGACGACCCGGCCGGGACGCGGCTCGCCTCCGCCGCCTGGGTCGCCTCCCTCGACCCCGCCCGCGCCGCCTCCTTCGCCTACTGGGACCGGGCCACGGACGGCTGGACGTAGACCTCAGAGTGCGGATGAACCGTTGCGAGGCGGAGCGGCATCTGGCCTTCGGCTTCGCGCCCGCCATGCTGCTGGCCGCCGCCTACCTGAACACGCTGCGCCAGCGACTAGGCCGCTTTGTCCGCAGGACGCTCTCGTTTTCGAAGACAGACCAGATGCACGAGAACTGTCTGCGGCTGCTTCTGCACGAGCACAACAAACGCTGTCTAACAACTTAAATTAGGACACTACCCTGCGCCGGACGCTGGTCAACCTGCTGGGGAATGCCATCAAGTTCACGCCTGCCGGGGGCACCGTCACGGCCTCGGCCCAGGCGAGCGACAATGCCCTGCTGTTCAGCGTCCGTGACACCGGCGAGGGCATCCCGCCCGAGGCGTTCGACCGCATATTCGAAAAGTTCGGCCAGGTGGAGAACCGCAAGGCCGGGCGCAAGATGTCCACGGGACTGGGCCTGACCTTCTGCAAGCTCGCCGTCGAGGCACACGGCGGTGTCATCTGGGTGGAGAGCCGGCCGGGCCAGGGCAGCGCCTTCTTTTTCACCGTTCCCGCGGCCTGAGCGGTATGCCCTGCGGGGCTGCACCGCTTAGTGCGCGTCAGTGCATATGCGCGCGCTCGGCTTCCTCGTTCCCGCGCAGCGCCTCGGCGCTGATGGGGGCAACGGAGCAGAGGTAGACCCGGTCCCAGTCCTGCTGCGGCCCGGCGTTCCAGTAGCTCCAAAAGCGGCGGAGGCGGACCAAAGTCTGCTTGGCGCTGGGCTTCGTGGTCATCTTCATGTGGATTAGTGTCCGTGTCATCTTTATCCTTCGCTCCCTGGGTGAGCGGCGCGATGCCCTCACCCGTTATTTCGCCGCCCTCTCGTCCTGGCTCTCCGCCTCAGTCTGTGTGGCCCGAATCAGGGCGCGAATCTGCTTCAATAGCAAGGCCTGCCGCTCCGGCGGGACCTGGGCCAGCTCGCGGGCGATCTGCTGCCCGATTTGCCGCTCCGGGCGGGCGTCGGATACGCCCTGGCGGCTTAACGTGTCGGCGAAGTCGTGCTTTCCGGCGTACCGGAGCCAGTCTCCGGGCGACTCGCCGATGGCACTGGCGAATTTGATGAGCGTCTTCTCGCCGGGCGACTTGCCCTTCGCCATGTCGGAGATCTGGTTGTAGCCGATGCCGAGCTTGTCCCCCGCCGCGCGGGCCGAAAGGGACTTGTCCGGCGTCCCCATCTCGGCCAGGACGCGCAGGGTGTGTCTCTGTAGGTCTTCCGTCTTCGGCATGACACTATTATACAACAACAGTGATGTCGTTGTCAACACTATACCATGATGACGAGCGGAAATCACACAACGTTCCCACGACAATCCGGGCTTCCTACCGCAGAAGCGAGGGGCTGGACAAGGGTACGATTTGACTGCATCTGACTCGACAAAAAAACGCCCCCGCTCTGTTCCCAGAGCGGGGGCGGTCGTGGCAGCAGGCTAGGCCCGGATGTCCACGGGACCCATCCGGCGCAGCTTCTTCAGCGCGCGCAACTCGATCTGGCGGACGCGCTCGCGCGTCACCTGGAAGCGCTGGCCGACCTCCTCCAGCGTGTGCGCGTAGCCGTCGTCCAGGCCGAAGCGCATCCGCACGACGTCCCGCTCGCGCGCGGTCAGCTTGTCCAGAACCGCGTCGAGCTGCTCGCGGCGGATCAGGTTCACGGCAGCGTCGGAAGGCGACTGGTTGGCGTTGCTCTGGATGAAGTCCGCGAGCTGCGCCGAGTCCTTCTCGCCGACCGGCGTTTCCAGCGACAGCGGCTCCGAGGCGATCCGCTTGATCTCGTTGACGCGCTCGACCGTGACCTCCATCTCGCGGGCCAGCTCGTCCTGGGTCGGCTCGCGCGAGAGCTGCTGGCGCAGCAGCCCCTCGGTGCGGACCAGCTTGTGGATGGTCTCGGCCACGTAGACCGGGATGCGGATCGTCCGCCCCTGGTTGATGACAGCGCGCGCGATGGCGCGACGAATCCACCAAGTCGCGTAGGTGCTGAACCGGTAGCCCTTGGTGTAGTCGAACTTCTCGACCGCCCGGATCAGGCCGATGTTGCCTTCCTGAATCAGGTCGGCCAAGCTGATGCCGGGCACCGAGTAGCGGCGCGCGATGGAGACGACCAGGCGCAGGTTCGCTTCGGTAAGGACATCCTTGGCCCGCTGCCCGTCGGCGATGGTGCGAGAGCACTCACCACGCGGCTGCTCCTTATCGGCCTCGTCCGCGAGTTCCGCCAGACGCAGCTTGGCCTTTTCGCCCTCGGCGACGCGGCGGGCCAGGTCGATCTCTTCCTCCGCGTTCAAGAGCTTGGTGCTCTTGGTCTTCCGCATCCACATTTGGAGCGATTCATCGCGCGGGTTGTCTTCGACGGGCGCGTAGACGGTCTCCTGCGGCTCGTCCTCCGGCTGGTCATTCTCGGCCTCGTCGTCACCCGCCGCGCTGTCCAGCAGGGGCGTGGCCGCGTCGTCATCCCCGCCGACGGCGAGGGCCAGGAACCGGACCGCGTCCGGGTCGTCCATGGCGCTGTTCGCCGCCAGCGAGGATTCATCCCCGCCAAAATCCGGGCCGCGCCGATCATCCGACACAGCAAGGCCGCGCGGCAGCGCTGCCGCGTCATCCATCAGTGTCGTGTTGCTCCCCATGAGTTTCCCCTTTGTCTTGTAACCTTTTCAGATCCCGTTTATGATTCTCAGAAGCCTGCTTATAACCTGAGTGCGCGCCCGTTATCCGCCTGTGTGTTAAACACCCGGCGGGCATCCGCGGTTCCTCAGCACCGACCGCAACGCCGGCACCTGAGCACCCGCTGAGACGGAGTCAGGGCGCGGCTCGGCAGCGACCGCGTCCCCTCTTTTACGGGAGCGGGCCACTCATTGTCACAAATAACCCGAGATATTTCAGTGATTCCGCTTACGTTTATATAAAATCTCGCCGGGTGTTTTTTTGAAGTCCTGCGTCTATACCCAGCGCGCGCGGTTTTCAATCAGCCGGGAGGGCATGGGGACGGGGATTAGGGGATGGGGACTACTTGAAAGCAGGGAAAGGGAGGGGGGCGCGGCCCGCCCAGGCCACGAAGAGGGAGACGAGGTGGGCGTCCCACTGCCGGCCCGCCCCGGCCTGAAGCGTCTGCAACGCCTTTTCAGGCGTCAGCGTGGGGCGATAGGGGCGCGGGGAGAGCATGGCGTTGTAGGCATCGGCGATGGCGACGATTCGCGCCCCCAGGGGGATCTGGTCGCCTGCCAGGCCGTCCGGGTAGCCCCGGCCGTCCACGCGCTCGTGGTGGTGGCGGATGATCGGCAGCAGGGCTGCCGTCGAGCGCAGGGGGGCCATGATCTGCTCACCCATGACCGTGTGCTTCTGCATCCGCTGCTGCTCCATAGCGTTCAGCGTACCGGGCTTCTGGAGCAGCGTGTCGGGCAGGCCGATCTTGCCGACATCGCGCAGCAGGGACGCATGGCCGAGCAGGCGCAGGGCGTCGTCGGAAAGGCCCATCTCGCGCCCCAAGGCCTGAGCGAACGCGGTCACGCGGGCAGTCCCGCCCGCGCCGTCAGCCTCGCCTGAGCGCGCCTCGACCGCCCGGCTCAGGGAGTAAATGACATCCTCGACCTCGTCGAGTTGGTCGCCCAGCGCCTTGATGCGGACCAGGGAGCGGACGCGGGCGAGCAGCTCGATCCGGTTGAAGGGCTTGGTGACGAAATCGTCCGCGCCGGCTTCGAAGCCCTGGACCCGCTCCGACGTGGTCGCGTGGGACATCAGCAGCAGCAGCGGGATGCGCCGGGTCCGCGGCTCCGCCTTCAGCGCCTGGCAGACAAGAAAGCCGCTCTCCCCGTGCGGCAGGACGGCGCTGAGCATGACCAGGTCGGGGCGCGACGAGCGGGCGGCCTCCAGCCCCTGCACGCCGTCGGCGGCGCAGACGACGTCGTAGTGGTCGTCGGTCCGCAGCACGGCGTCGATCAGGGTCCGGCTCATCGGCTCCGGGTCCACGACCAGGACGCGCGGCTTGGATTGGTGCAGCTCGTTCATTACCCGGTATTATGGGAAGCCTTGGGCGTGTCCGTTACCCGGTAAAGCGCGCGGGATTATAGGACATCACGGCAGCGGCTGCGCACCCAGCCGCTCCAGCAGCGGCCCGTTGGCAGCGGGGAACGGGTAGCGTCCCAACTCGGACGGCGCGGCCCAGGCGACCGCGCGGCTCTCCAAAGGCCGCGCCTCGCCGCTCGAAGCCTGGCACAGGAATGGATAGAGCATGACGGCGCGGTCGGGATAGGCATGGCTGACGCTCGGCCACGCCTCCAAGACAGTGACCGCAAGCCCCGTCTCCTCCCGCGCCTCCCGCACGGCACAGTCGGCAGGGCTTTCACCGGGCCGGCACTTGCCGCCGGGGAACTCCCAGACATCGGGCAGATGGGAGTCGGCCTTGCGCCGGGCAATCAGCACGGTGCCGTCGGTCGGGTGCAGGATGATGGCGAGGGCGATGGTCATGGGCTTTCGTCAGAGGTCAGGAGCACTCTTGTAACGCTCTGGCTCAGAAATCTCAATGCCTGCGTGGCGCATCGCCGCTCGAATGTCAGGATGAACGTCTTCAACGTCCCAGGTATCCATGTCACCGTTGACAAAAACTTGCAGCAACTCACCCGTGAACTGGACACGCAGCTCTCGGTCAGGAATACGAGCCTGTATGAGCGGCCAAATCTCAATAAACAACTGACTACCCGTTCTCCAACTCATGTTGTTTCTCCTAAGGCTGTACCTGCCCATGACAGAACTACTTGTAGGGGCCCTGCTTGCTGCGCCCTTCTATCTCGTGCCCCCTTCTATCTCATATGACGGTGTTTTCCGTATGGCAGATCGATGTCACAGGCTGCCACGCAGAAGTACGAGGGCGCGGCAAGCAGCGCCCCTACACCACCCAAACGCGCGGCGTTAGAACTCCAGCCGCCCCTGCGACTCGTGCCGCCACAGAAGCTCCGTCAGCTTCACTTGCGGCGTCGCTAGGGCGTACCCCATTAGCGCTTCGCGCGTCACCCAGGCCCAGCGCGCACACGTGCCCACAGTAGGCGCGGCCCCCTCCCCCACCCGCGCCTCGAAGCCATGCAGCGTGACCCGGCGGTTCGCGACGACGTGCCTGACGACGCCGAACGGCGTGAGGCCATGAGCGGGAAAGGCCAGGCCCACGCTCTCGCACGCGGCCCGCGCGGCGCACGCCTCCAGACTCTCCCCATCCTGCCGGGTCGCGCGGGGCAGTTCCCAGAGGCCGCCCCACAGACTCAACTCGGGAGGGCGCTGCACCAGCAGCACCTCGCGGGCGGCGTTGCGAATGGCGACCGACACGTCCTCCACGTCCAGCCACTTCTTGACGCCCTCGAACTGCGGGAAAGCCGTCGGCTCGCCCAATGCCCGCGCCCGGCATTGACCCGCCACGGGGCACGACGCGCACCGGGGGGCGGCGGACGAGCAGACCAGCGCGCCCATCTCCATCATCGCCTGATTGAAGTCCCCCGCCTTGCCCTGGGGGATGGCGTCTTCGGCCAGCCGCCACAGCTCGGCCTGCGTCGTGGCCGACGTCTTGGGATCGCCCTGCACGGCATGGACGCGGGACAGAACGCGGACGACATTGGCGTCCACGATGGGCGCGTCCTGGTCGAACGCGATGGACAAAATCGCCCCCTGCGTGTACCGCCCGATGCCCGGCAGCGCCAGCAGCGCAATGGGATCGGACGGCACCCGCCCGCCGTGCTGCTCGACGACGGCCTTCGCCCCCCGGTGCAGGTTCCGGGCGCGGGCGTAATAGCCCAGGCCGGCCCAGTGCTTCAGGACATCGTCGAGTGGCGCGTCGGCCAGGCTTCGCACCGTCGGGAACCGCGCCATCCACTTATTGTAGAACGGGACAACGGCGGCCACCGTCGTCTGCTGCAACATGATCTCGGACACCCAAACGGCATACGGGTCGTGCCGCAGCCGGCGCCAGGGCAGGTCGCGCTTGTGCGCTTCGTACCAGGCGAGGAGGTCGCAGGCGAACTGGTCTTGCGGAGTCACGGCTACTTCTTCGCTCCGGCGTTCTGGAGCAAGGCGATCAACTTGGCGTCCCTGGGCTGCTTCATCCAATCCAGAGGCCGATGGCCTTCCTTGTCGGGGACGTCCGGGTCTGCGCCGTGGGCCAGCAGGAACTTGAGGAGGGGGATGTCGGGCTTCGTGCGCGCCACCAGGATCGCGAGGGGCGTCCTCCCCTCCTCGTTCGGGACGTTGACGTCCGCCCCGGCGTTTACGAGCAGCCGGAGGCAGTCCGGCGCGTCGGCCTCCACGGCGTTCAGCAACGCGGTATTGTGGTTGAATGCCGACCGCCACCCGTTGGGGTTCGCCCCGCGCGACAGCAGGAAGGCGACGGCGGGGACTGACCCCGAGGTGGCGGCCTCCTCCAAGTCATAATCGGGGGCGTCTCTCGCCCCGCTCGCGAGGAGCAGTTTCATAGCCTCCACGCTCCCCGCGCGGGCGGCAGCCGTCAGGGGCGTCGTGCGGTCACTGAGGTGACCCATGTTATCCTTGTGGTTGACGTTCGCCCCGCTCCGAATCAGCAGCCGCAGGATCGCCAGCGTGGTCTCCGTGCGCTTTTGGAGCATTACCTGTACCACCCCTAGGCGTCCGACGGGACCGAGCGGGCGGCGAATACCATTGGAGACACTTGCCAGACCCCTCAAAGAGGAGACGAGAGGCGTCCGGTTGGGCTGGCCGTTAGGATCGGCCCCGTGGGCGAGCAGCAGGCGGCAGAGGGCGACGGACTTGTCGCCGTAATCCCCTTCGGCCGCCACGACCAGGGGGGTGCCTCTCCTGCTCCCATGATTGACGTCCGCGCCAGCGTCGAGCAACAGTTTGGCTGCGTCGGAGTTGCCCGCCTGCACGGCCTGTTCCAGGGCCGGATTCCCGTAGTCGTTGACGGCGTTGACGTCCGCGCCCTGGGCGATGAGGCGGCGGATTTGAGCCAGGCTGCCGGCGTCCACGGCGCTGACGAGCGCCCGGTTGGTCTCCCAGGGTCCGGCCTGGGCCGGGGGCAGGACACACAGCAGCCAAAGCGCGACGGGCAGGTGTCTCATGGCTTCGCCTCGCTCGCCCGCACCTTGCTCTTATCGTCGCTGTCCGCGCCGGCGTCCAGCGACAGGTCGAGGTTCGGGGGTGCGCCGTGCATCACCGTCTCGTAGGCGGCGCGCATCTGGCGGGCGGCGCGCAGGGGGGGCATCAGCCCGTTGTCGGTGCAGAGGCCGGGCACGAGCAGCGTCTGGATGGGGCCGCCGTGCAGGTCGTTGAAGGCCAGGACGGCGCGCAGGGCCGCCCGGAAGGCGAGATACGCATTGGCCGTCCGGCTGACGTTCTGCGGGACGCGCATGGTGGGGGCGACGACGAGGAAGGGGAACTGGGGGGCGTTGGTGACGACCACCTCGGCCAGACCGACGGGAAGCTCGCCGTCGTGGCGGCTCTGGATCATCTGCTGGACGTCGGTTTCCAGGTCTTCGCCTAAATACTCGACGATCTGGGCGTCCAGGCCGCCGTCCATGCGCCCGAAGGAGTTGGCGGGCGAGACCAGCGCGTCGGCCTCCAGGGTGAAGACGCTGTCGCACACGACGGAGACATGGGGCAGGCTTGGGAAGTAGGCCTTCCAGCTCTCGACGAGCGGCGGGTAGGTGTCGCAGAGGATGACCTGGAGGCGCACGGCGGGCATACAGCATTATAGCACGGGAACGAGGTGGGTTCCGCGCTCCTCACCCAAACCGGCCCGAGACGTAATCTTCGGTCTCCTTGACGGCGGGGTTGGTGAAGATCTGGTCGGTGTCGCCGAACTCTTTGAGTTCACCGCGCAGGAAAAAGCCCGTCCGCTGGGAGACGCGGGCGGCCTGCTGCATGTTGTGCGTGACGATCACGATGGTGTAGTCTTTACGCAGGTCTTCCATGAGCTGCTCGATGCGGAACGTCGAGTTCGGGTCTAGGGCCGAGCACGGCTCGTCCATCAGGATCACCTCGGGTTCCACGGCCAGGGTCCGGGCGATGCACAGGCGCTGCTGCTGGCCGCCCGACAGAGCGAAGGCGCTCTGCTTGAGCTTGTCCTTGACCTCGTCCCACAGGGCCGACCCGCGCAGGGTCCGCTCGACGATCTCCCCAAGCTGCTTGCGGCCGGTCGTGCCGTGGATGCGCGGGCCGTAGGCGATGTTGTCATAGATGGACATCGGGAACGGGTTCGGCTTCTGGAAGACCATGCCGACGCGCTTGCGGAGGTCCACGACGTCCACGCGCTTGTCGTAGATGTCCTCCGTATCCATGGTGATCCTGCCGGTCAGGCGCGTCCCGTCGATCAGGTCGTTCATGCGGTTCAGGGTCCGCAGGAAGGTGGACTTGCCGCAGCCCGACGGGCCGATCAGGGCCGTGACCTGCCGCTCGGCGACCGCGATGTTGATGGCCTTCAGGGCGTGGAAGTCGCCGTAGAAGAAGTCCACGTTGTCGGTCAATATTTTGGTCTGGGCGGGCGCGGCGGCTTTGCCGGCGGCGATCTCCTGGATGGTGCCCGGAGCCGTGGCCCGTTCGGACATGAGCGGGGCCGTGTTGTAGGCGTCTGCCATTCTTTATTTCTCTTCCTGGAAGTTGCTGCGGGTGGCGAAGCGGGCGGCGATGCTCAGGACCAGGATCAGCGAGATCAGGACGACCGCGCCGGCCCAGGCCAGGTTCTGCTTTTCGAGGCTGACGTCCTGCGAATAATTGTAAATCCGCAGCGGCAGGGCGTCGATGGGCGCGTTCAGAGTCGGGATGATCACCCGCCCGCCGAGGACCCGGTGCGTGCTGAAGAACTCGTTCCCCAGGATGGTGAACAGCAGAGGCGCGGTCTCGCCGGCGATGCGGGCGAAGGCCAGCATGATGCCGGTGATGACGCCGCCGCGCGCGGCGGGCAGCACGACGCTCCACATGGTCCGCCAGCGCGTCGCGCCCAGGCCGAGCGACGCCTCGCGCAGCGAGAACGGGACCAGGCGCAGGATCTCTTCGGTCGTCCGCATGACCGTGGGAATCATCAGGATGCCCAGGGCGAAGCCGCCGGCGTAGGCCGAGAAGCCCGCACTGGGCCGGTGCTCGGCGGCGGCGCGCGCGGCCTCCGGGGCGACGACGGCGGCGTAGGCGAAGATGCCGATGACGATGGACGGGATGCCGTTGAGTACGTCGGTGAAGAAGCGGACCAAGCCCGCGAAACGCCCGCGCTGCTCCAGCTGGTAGATGCCGCCCAGTATCCCCAGGGGCAGGCCCAGGACGCCGGCGATGCCGAGCAGGGTCAGCGTCCCGAAGATGGACTGCGACATGCCCCCCCGCCCTGGGGCGACGTTGTCCGGCAGGCGCGTGAACAGCGAGAGGTGCAGGGACGAAAACCCCTTGGACAGCAGAAAGAACAGCACCAGGCCGAGGATGCCGATCGCCAGGGCCGCGGCCAGGATGCACAGCAGCAGCATCAGGCTGTTGACGAACTTGCGCCGGGCGACGTTCCCACCCTGTCGGTTCAGCCCCCGGCGGGGGGCGGCGGCGACGCTCATGGCTTACTTCCCCCCCTGGACGTCTTTGGCCGTGTAGAAGACCAGCAGCCGCGCGAAGACGTTGACGACGATGGTGACGCCGAACAGGACCAGGCCGATCTCCACCAGGGACGACTGGTTCAGGCTGCCGACCGAAGACTCGTTGAACTTGTTCGCCAGGACGCTGGACATGGTGTAGCCCGTGTCGAAGACCGACAGCGAGATGCCCGAGGGCGTGTTGGGGGACTGATTGCCGATCAGCATGGTGACGGCCATCGTCTCGCCCAAGGCGCGGCCCAGGCCCAGGACGATGGCCCCGATGATGCCGGACTTGGCGTAGGGGATGACGACCTGGCTGATCGCCTCCCACTGGGTCGCCCCCAGGGCGTAGGAGCCTTCGCGCTGGGCGCGCGGGATGGCCCGCAGGATGTCCCGCGTGACGGCCGTGATGAACGGCGTGATCATGATCGCCAGGATCACGCCCGCCGCCAGCATCGAGTACCCCGCCGACTGCCCCGTGAACAGCCCGCCGATGACCGGCAGGTGCGGCAGGCGCGAGTTGACGACGGGCTTGACGACGGCGACCTTGAGGAAGGGGATCAGGATGAAGATGCCCCACAGGCCGTACACGACGCTCGGGATGGCCGCCAGCAGCTCGATCAAAAACGTCGCCGGGGTCCGTATCCAGCGCGGGGCAAGCTCCGACAGAAAGACCGCCGCCCCGACCGACACGGGGACGGCCAAAATGAGCGCGATCAGCGACGAGTACAGCGTCCCGAAGATGAACGGCTTGGCGTGGTACAGGTCGCTGGTCTCGTCCCAGTCCGACCCGGTCAGGAACGACGGCCCGAAGTGGTGCAGGGAAAGCTGGCTCGCCGCCGTGAGCTGCCAGATCAGCCAGAGGATGATCGCAAAGATCGACAGCGAGGCGAGGAACGTGACGGCCATGTAGGCCCGATCCCCGAGGCGAGTCAGCGACAGGGCGGGCGGGGCGGGGCGGGGCGCGTCGGCCCCCGCCGCCGGCTTGGCGGCGGGGGCGGTCGGCAGAAGGACGCTCGGGACGCGGTCGGCCATGAAAGGCGCTTCTCCAATGAAGGGACCTTCAGCCCCTCCCCCGGCAGGGGAGGGGCTGGAAGGGGTAGAACCAGCGGAAACCGGCGGTCACTGTCAGCGCACGGTCGCGAGGGCGGCCAGGGCGCGGCGGCGGATGCCGGGCGGCAGCGGCGCGTAGTAGGCCGGGGCAGCGTCGCGCTGGCCCGTGGTCAGGCACCACTCCAGCAGCTTCTTGACCTCGGGCCGGGTGCCGTTCCTGTAGACCAGGATGAAGGTGAAGCCGGCGATCGGGTAGCCGGTCGCCGTGCTGGTGTTGGTGGCGACCTTGCGGAAGTCGGCCGGCATGGTCACGCCGTCCACGGCCTCCGAGGTGTCCTCGACGGTGGGGTAGACGAACTTGCCGCGCGCGTTGCGGACCAGGCCGTAGGAGATGCTGTTAGTGACGGCGTAGGCCAGCTCGATGTAGCCGATCCCGCCCTCGTTCTGCTTGATGAGCTGGGCGACGCCCTGGTTGCCCTTGCCGCCGAGGCCGACGGGCCAGTGGACGGACTTGCCCGCCCCGACGCTGCCCTGCCACGCGCCGCTGGTCTCGCTCAGGTAGGTCGTGAAGATGTTGGTCGTGCCCGAGCCGTCGGAGCGGTGGGCGGCGAAGATGCCGATGCCGGGGAGATTGGTGCCGGGGTTCAGACGGGCGATGGCCGGGTCGTTCCAGCGGGTGATCTTGCCCAGGAAGATGTCGGCGATGACGCCGGGCGTGAAGCGCAGGCCTGGCCCGACGCCGGGGACGTTATAGGCGATGACGACCGCGCCGGCCACGGTGGGGATGTGCAGGATGCCCGGCGCGGCGCGCAGCTCGGCCCCGTTCATCGGCGCGTCCGACGCCCCGAAGTCCACGGCGTGGGCGGTGATGTTCTTGATGCCGCCGCCCGACCCGATGGCCTGGTAGTTGACGGCGGGGCCGCCCTCGGCGTGGTATTCCTGGAACCACTTCAGGTACAGGGGGGCGGGGAAGGTCGCGCCCGCCCCGTTGATCTGGGCCTGGGCCGGGGCGGACAGAGCCGTAGCGGCGAGACCGGCCAGCAGCGCGGCTTTAAGCGCCCGTGTCAGTGTTTTCAGCATCGAATTGTTCCCTCGTTTGCGAATCTTCGTCTTTATGCGGGGGCGGGGCAAGCCCGCCCCCGTTTCTACAAGCTCGGTGGCCGGGCTAGAACTTGACCTGGATCTCGCCGGTGAACAGGCCGTAGCGCGCGGGCGTGTCCGTGCCGGGGGCGTGGGCCACGCGGTCGGGCCGCTCGTACCAGACGCGCAGGCGGGTCGCCTTGTCCAGGTTGTAGAGCACGCCGTAGCCGACGTTCTCGTCGGTGTAGGAAGCGTTGCCGCCGGGGTTGAAGCCGTTAGCCTTCCCCTCGCCGCGCCGCAGCACGTCGTACTGCGCCGCCAGGGTCAGCGGGTGCGTCCCGGTCTGCCCGAATGTGAACCCGCCCACCACGTAGTAGCCGTCCACGTGGTTGTCTTTCGCGTAGGTCGTCGTCTGGGCCACTGCGGTCGGTGCGCCGAAGAACGAGCGCTGCTCGTAAAGGCCGCCGACGTACTCGGCGTTCACGAACGGGCCGCTCGGCAGGACGATCTGGGCGTCCGCCCCATACAGTTCCTTTTTGCGGCCCGTGTACTGGAAGCCGGTCCCCGTGATCGGGTTGGCTGTCGTGCCGCCCACGAGGTTGCCGGGGATGCCGGTGGTGTTGATCTGGCCGTAGTAGTAGGAGCCGCCGACGCTGACGACTTTGTTGGGCGACTGGTAGCCGATGCGGTAGATCTGGTCCTTGAAGGCGTCCGTGTCGTTGCTCGTGCGCCCCGTCCCGTTCACCAGGGCCGCCGTCAGCTTCACGCCCACCGGCAGGAATAGGAGCTGCTGCCCCGTGTTGTAGGAGAACTGGATGCCTTTGTCGTAGTCCTGGTTGGTCCAGAGGCCCGCCCCGCTCTCGCTGAACGCCAGCGGGCGCTCCGGGCTGATGTAGGTCGCCGACGACACAGGCAGGATGTAGCCGAACGGGTTGGCGAACAGGCCCGCGGTCGCCGTGATGTTGTTCTTGACATCCCCGTTGCCGAATGTGTACGCCGCGTAAGCCTCGCGCGTCGTCACCTGCTGGTTCGCGTTGGCCCCGCTCGTGACCGCGCCCGAGGCGTCGATCTGCACACCGTAGCGCGTGTTGGGTGTCAGCGTGCCGGTGAACTTGAGCCGGGCGCGGCGCACGTCGAAGGTGGACGGGCTATTGCCGGACAGGTAGTTGCCGTTGTAGGCACCGGCACCGCCGGCGATGCCCTGCGGGAAGCGGCTCAGCGACCCCTGGCCCGCCGAGGCAGCCTGGTAGCGGGCCTGGACGTAGCCGCTGATCTGGAACTTGCGATCCGCGCCCACGCCGTAGGAGTTGTCCGCCGTCGCCTGCGCCTTGTTCGCGAGCGCCTTGGCGTCCAGCACATCGGCGCGCAGGGCGTCGATGTCGTCCTGAGCCTGCTTCAGGTTGGTCTGGATGGTGTCAAGCTCGGGGCGGAACTTGTCGATCAGCGCCTGGATTTGGTTCAGCTCGTCCTGGGTCAGCGTCTGGGGGGCGGGCGTACCGGGCGGGGGGGCCGGCGAGTTCATGTCGTTCAGGGTCCGCAGCAGCCGGTCGATGGCGACGGCGAACTCGTAGCGGGTCATGGGCCGCCTGCCGCCGTAGGTGCCGTCGGGGTAGCCGATGATGATGCCCTTCTTCGCCAGGTTCTGCACGGCCTCGTAGGCCCAGTGGTTGGTCGGCGTGTCCAGGAACGGGGCCGCCTGAGCGTGGGCAGGAGTGGCGACGGTCGCGGCTCCTAATGCCACGAGCCCGCCGGCCAGTGCCGCAGTCCAAATTTTCAAGTGTGTCCTCCTCGGGGATGATCGCGCGGCGATTGCTCGCGGGCGTCGTGACTTCCGAAGAGTCCCGCCGCCCGTCGGCCTGCCTGCTTGCGCGTCGGCTCTATCATACCGTGCGCGTTGTTTCCTAACGATTTCGCCGGGGATTCTACCAGTCGATTGTTAAGGGAGTGTTAAGAAACGTGCAGAGGCAGCGGAATACACAAATAAGCCTGAATAAGCCTGCTCCCGCTCGGCCCCTCACGCCCGCGCCGCCGCGTCCTGACCCGCCGGGGGGGACGCCGCCCCGGCGGGCAGGGCGGCGGGCTGGACGTAGATCGGGTTGCTGAATATCCACGGCTTCGCCCCCAGGCACAGGCCGCCCAGCCGGTGCCGGTACAGGAACACCTCGGCGCGGTAGACGCCGGGGCGATCCACGGCGTATTCCAGGCGGCCGCCGCGTGCGGCGGCCACCAGCCGGCCGTCCCGGTACAGGCGCACCAGCGACCGCGTCCGGGGGGCCTGCGCGGTCAGCACGAAGGCGGGCCGCTCGGACGCGGCCACGGCGGGGAGGAGGAGGTCATCGCCCATCACGGCCAGCGGCAGCGGGGAGGAGAACCGGGGGGGGGGAGTGCCTGCGGCGGGCTGCGCCTCAAAGGTGAACCCGGCCGGGTCGGCGAAGTTGTCGTAGGCCATGTAGCAGTGGCCCGCAGCCAGGGCGGCGTGGACCAGGGCTTCGTCGCGCTCGCGCGCCGCCTGCCGGCCCCGCGTCGGCCCCTCCCCGTGGCTCAGCGGCTGAGACGTGACCAGGTGAGTCCGCAGTGTGCGGAACACCTGGTCATAGGTGGGGATGGGCAGCGAGCGCCGCCCGAACTTCATGACCGCGTGGGCATCCAGCGAGCCGATGCCGACCACACGGCGGGCGGGCAGGCCGGGGCGCGGCGGGGCGGTCAGCCGGTCCCACAGGCGCAGCTCGGGCGCGGGGCGGGCGGACACGAGGCTGAAGGCGCTCTGGGGGCGGCGGCCCCGGTAGCGCCGCCAGACGGCGGCCAGGGCGGGCAGGTTGATCTTGGCGCGGGCGATGGCGCTCAGGTTGAAGACCTCCAGTCCGATGCCCTCTTCCAGGCGGCTGAAGTCGCGCCAGTGGTCCTTGAGGTCGCAGGGCAGGGCGACGAACCCCAGGCCGCCGCTGCCCTGGATGGCCCGCTGTGCCGCCAGGGCGTCGTCCGGCGCGGGCAGGAAGCTTGCGGGCACGTCCAGGGCCAGCAGGTGCCCCGTGTCGGTCGTCACTTCGGTCCCGATCAGCACCAGCGTCCGCCCGCGCCAGCCATCCTCCCCGTCCGCCCGCGCCTGGAGGCTGGAGTGGTCGCACAAGACCAGGAAATCCAGGCCGGCCCGGTTGGCGGCCCCGGCGATCTCGCCCACGGTCCCGGCCCCGTCGCTGTACGTCGAGTGGACATGCATCGCACCGGCGTAGTCGTAGAACCGGGGCAGGGTCAGCGAATGCCCGGCACGCCGCTCCGGGCTGGTCCGGGGGGCGGACGCGGGGGCGTATTGGACGCGCTCGCGCAGAGTTGCGAACAGGCCTTCGCACGTCAGAAAGGACAGGTACAGCCGCACGCGGGACCACTTCAACACGGCAGAATTCTCCATGCTCGACGGCGAAAACCGCCCCGCCTTGGGTGGACGGGGGTTGACTCCATTGTAGCACGGAATCCTCGGGAATCTATGGCCCGGCGGCGGCGGGCGGGAGCGAGATTTCGGTTGCCCGGCACGGCGGCAGAGTCGTCCCGGCGACTGGGCTTTCGCTACGGACGGCGGGGCTGAACCCGTGCGGTGCGGTCAGGGTTCGGCGGCGGGGGCCGCGAAGAGGCCGTTCAAGACGGCGGCCAGGCGGTAGCCGGCGCGGGCCAGGCGGTCGGAGGCGATGGCGTAGGTCGTGGCCGCATACTGCGGGGAGACGCCCTTGCCTTCGGGCGTGGAGTAGACGAACGGCTCGAAGGCGTAGCTTTCCAGCGCCCAGCCATCGGCGTCGGCGGGCCGGGCACCCAAAATGCCTGGGTACAGCGCGGATGGATGAGTCGCTCCCAGCTCGGCGGCGAGGGCGTCTGACGTCGTCGCCGTCGGGGACAGGTCCGGGGCCAAGTCCCAGAAGGCGTGCAGGTTATTGGCGCGGCCCACCGTGCCGTCCGGCTCGCGGACGGCAGCGTCGATGCGGTAGCCGTTGCCGCCCCTGTCACCGGCGGGCAGGGGGGCGGCGGCGGTGACGCGGGTGGTGCAGTGGAGCGGCTGGTGGACGTCGCCGATGAGGTGGACCAGCCAGCTCAGGTCGTCCGCCCGCCGCCGCGGGTCGGTCGTGGCCGGTGAAGCGAGATCGGCGGCGTACAGCCGGATGCCCGCCGTGACGGTCTCGGGGTCGCCCAGCAGGGCGGCGGTGTTGGGCGGCGGGGCCGTCCGGCCGTCCGCGTAGGGGATGTCCACATAGTGCCGGGCGGCGTGCTTGTCGGCCTGGGGCACCGAGTCGTCGTGGCGGATCTGGTCGGGCCAGACGCTGGCCTGCGCCAGCGTCCGGTGGCACGGGTCGGCGGCCAGGATGCCCTCCACGGCCTTTTTCGCGGCGGGCGTGAGCTGCGTGTAGGCGAGGGCGGCCACGGCCTCATGCCCGCGCCCGTTCCAGGCGCAGGCCGGGCGCAGAGACAGCGACAGGAGGGCGAACGCGGCCCCGCTGAGTGTGACAAGTCTGAAGAGCGTTTTTCCCATGCTTGGCCCCAGTGTACCCGCAACAGGCCCTGTGTCCGGTTGAGGGGCGGTTGAGGGGCGGTTGAGCTTGAATCCAGGTCATATCAGGGGGAGGCGGCGAGCTTCGGCGAGCCGGGAGAGGTTTTCTTTCCGGGTGGGTTCCCCCGAAATTGGGCATAAACCCTGGTAGCCGTAACCGAGGGGGCAGGGCTTATTGGGGGCAAAATTCATGCAGGAGATCGATTCGCTCAAGGACCATCTGGCCGAAGTCAAGGCGCTTTCGGAGGCCGTCGCCGTGCTCGGCTGGGACCAGCAGACCTATATGCCGGCGGGCGGGGCCGCCGGGCGGGCCGCGCAAATCACCGCCCTGGTCCGCGTCATCCACGAAAAGGCCACCAGTCAAGACCTGGCCCGCCTGCTGGACGCGGCGGAGCGCACGGGCGGCGGGCCGGACCCGGACGGGGACGACGCCGCCTTGCTGCGGGCCGCGCGGCGCGATTTCGACAAGGCGACTCGTATCCCCACCGACCTCGCCGGCGAGATGGCCCGCGTCACCACGCTCGCCCATGAGGAGTGGGCGGCGGCACGGGACGCGAGCGACTGGGCGCGGTTCGCGCCCTGGCTGGAACAGATACTGGGCCTGACCCGGCAGGTGGCCGACCACCTGGGGCACGGCGGCGAGCGCTACGACGCCCTATTGGACCAGTACGAGCCGGGCATGACCACGGCCCAGGTGCGCGCGATGTTCGACGCGCTCCAGCCGGGCGCGGTCTCGCTGGTCCGGCGGATCGCCGAGCGGGGGCCGGGGGCTGTGGACGACTCGGTCCTGCGCCGCGAGTTCGACGAGGCGAAACAGGAAGAGTTCGGCAAGGGCGTCGTGCGCGCTTTGGGCTTCGACTGGAACCGGGGCCGGCAGGACCGGGCGGTCCACCCTTTCTGCACGTCGTTCGGGGGTGGCGACGTCCGCATCACCACGCGCTTCGACCGCCGCTTCCTGCCGACGGCCCTGTTCGGGTCCATCCACGAGGCCGGGCACGCGCTGTACGAGCAGGGCTTCGCCGCCCGCTACGCGGGCGGCCCCCTGGCCGAGGCCGCCTCGCTGGGCGTCCACGAAAGCCAGTCCCGCCTGTGGGAGAACCTGGTGGGCCGCTCGCGCCCGTTCTGGGACCACTTCTTCCCCGCCCTCCAGGCCGCCTTCCCCGAATCGCTCGCGGACACGGACGCCGCCTCGTTCCATCGCGCCGCCAACAAGGCCGAGCCGTCGCTGATCCGCGTCGAGGCCGACGAGGTCACGTACAACCTGCACATCCTGCTGCGCTTCGAGATGGAGCAGGCGCTGCTCTCGGGGGCACTCGCCGTGGCCGATGCGCCCGCCGCCTGGAACACGCGCACCCACGAGCTGTTCGGCCTGACGCCGCCCGACGACGCGCACGGCATCCTCCAGGACGTCCACTGGGCCGGCGGCATGATCGGCTACTTCCCCACCTACACCGTCGGCAACCTGCTTTCGGTCCAGCTCTACGAGAAAGCCGACGCGGACGGCGGCGGCCAGCTCGCCGCCCAGATCGGGTCCGGCGAGTTCGGCCCGCTGCTCGGCTGGCTGCGCGAGAACGTCCACCAGTGGGGCCGCAAGTACCTGCCCGGCGAGCTGATCGGGCGCGCCGCCGGCGGCCCGCTCGACCCGGCCCCCTACCTGCGCTACCTGGAGACAAAGTTCGGCGGGCTGTACGGGGTGTGAGGGGGGGCAGGCCCTCCCCCCGAAGCCCTATTTTGGATGAGGCCACTGAGGGTTTTTCTGCATCTTGGAGAGCATCTTTTGTGCGACCACCCCGATACGGTCGTTCCGGCTTGCCAGACCGCCCAGTTCGGAGAGGGCTTCAGCCCGGCGGCCCGCCTCGGCAAACGCGACGGCCAGAGCGAGGCGGGTGTCACGGACGTCTTTGCCCTCCGGGTTGACACGAATCGCCTCTCGAAACTGCTGGATGGCCCCCGGATAATCATTCTGCGACAGACACTGATCGGCGCGGGACTGCGCGCGACCTTCCCGCGCGGCGGGCGACTCATACATCGAGGCGAACGCGACACAGATGATCAGCATGGTCGCCAAGACGACACCGGCGATGACAGGAGACTTCGGGGTTGCTGTTGTGTTCTCCATCGGAGTGTGGTTGCCTCGCTTTGTTCTGATAGCAGCCTAACGGTGCGGGTTCACAAAGGGTTCGCAGCCTTCCATGCGGCTTGATTTTCACCCGCGCGGGGTGCTATAATGCCCCGATTGAATAGTTCGATTGCTGTCGATTGTTGAACGGGGCCGCCGAGCCGCAAGGCCGGCGCAGGCCCCTGTTCCTCTCTGCCCCCCCGCTTTGGCGAGCCGGGAGGGGCCGAAAATCCAAGCCCATAGAGAGGAGGCATTTCCCATGCCATCCATCGCCATCACGCAGGCCTACGAGGCCGCCTACATCGTTGACCCAGGGCTGGGCGACGAGCAGATCCAGCCCATCGTCGCCAAGTACCGCGCCGTCATCGAGAACGGCGGCGGCACCTTCGAGAAGGTGGACATCTGGGAGCGCCGCCGTTTGGCTTTCGAGGTCAAGGGACGGACGGACGGCATCTACGTCTTCATGCAGTTTCGCTCCAAGCCCGCCGTCGAGGCCGAGCTGCGCCGCATCTTCCAGATCAGCGAAGACCAGATCCGCTACCTGATCATCCGCCGCGACGACGCCGAAGAACTGCTCCCCCTCGGCCAGGCCGCGCCCGTCGCCCCGGCGGCCCAGCCCGCGCCCATCGCGGAGCCGGTCATGCAGACCGCCGACCGGCTCGCGGCGAATGTTGAAGACGCCCCGCCCGCCGAGTCCGCCCCGGCGGCTTCCGCCGCCCCGGCTGCCGAGACAACGCCCGATCCCGAACCGGCACCGACCGCCGAAGAGGCGCAGCCCCAGGAGGCCGCCGCCTGACCGCCCCGTTGTCCCGCCCTCCGATTGGGAGGGCGGGCGGCGGGCAGCTCTGAGAACAGCTTTGGTTTAAAGAGAACAGACAGAAGGAGCTTACCCGCATGGACCTCAACCGCATCATCCTGATTGGCCGCCTTGCCAGCGAGCCGGAACTCAAGTACACCCCCAGCGGCATCGCCGTCACCCAATTCCGCATCGCCGTCAACCGGCCCATGTCCGCCGAGGCCCGCAGCAACGGCCAGGAGAAGCAGGCCGACTTCATCCCCATCGTCGCCTGGCGTCAGTCGGCGGAGTACGCCGCCAATTATCTGGGCAAGGGCCGCTTGGTCGCTGTCGAGGGCCGCCTCCAGGTGCGTGAGTACGTCACACAGGACGGCCAAAAGCGGCGCGACACCGAGGTCGTGGCCGACAACCTGAAGTCCCTGGACCGCCCGAAAGAGGGCGAAGAAGGCGGCGGCGGCGGCGGCGGCGGCGGCTACAACCGGAACCAGGGCGGCGGACAGGAAGACAGCGGTGGCGGGGGCGGCGACGAGTACGCCGAGGAAGCCCCCGCCCGGCCCCAGCCCGCCGCGCGCCCGGCCCCGGCCAACGCCAATCGTCCCGCCGCCGCCCCGCCCCGGCCTGCCGCGCAGGCCCCCCGGCCCGCCGCCGGTGGCGGCGGCAACCGCAACTACCAGCCCCCCGCCGATGACGACATGGACGACCCGTTCGCCGATAACTAGGCGTGGGTTCCCAAGAAAGCCGCCCGACCTTGAAATCAAGGTCGGGCGGCTTTCTATGGTTTCAACGTGCGTGTTCAGCGCGGCGGCGAGTAGGCACTGCCGTCCTGGGCCGTGACCGGGTGCAGGACGTACTTGCCGTGATCCGGCACCGCCACCCGGTCGAAGTCTCGTGCCAGGGTGTGCAGGGCGGCGCGCATCTCGGCCCCCTGCATCGCCCGCCCGTGTCCGGTCACGGCGACCTCCGGCTCCAGGGCTGCCAGGCGCTCCACCGAGGACTTGGCGCTTTCCCAGTCCGGCGTGAAATACATCGGCGGGCCGTGCAGCTCGGGCCGCTGGGTCGCCGCCGCATAGACAGACTCCTGGGCCGTCGTGACGAAGGCATCGCCGGCGATCAATGCCCGGTCCGACTCGCGCCACAGCGAGACGTGGCCCGGCGTGTGGCCCGGCGTATGCACCCACCGCCAGCCCGGCATCGCGGGGACGCTGCCGTCTTCGGGGAGGAGCCGCAGGCGCGCGCCGATGTCTATGGGTTCGCGCGGGAAGAGCGGTGACATCAGCGGCATCAGGCCGCCGCCGACGGTCGGATCGGGCGGCGGATAGGCCGCTGTGCCGTCGAGGTAGGGCCGCTCCAAGGCGTGCGCGTAGACCGGTGTGTCCCAGCGCTCGGCCAGCTCCAGCAGCGCGCTGACGTGGTCGAAGTGGCCGTGCGTCATGACGATGGCGGCGGGCCGTGCGTCCACCCCGAAGCGCTCTCCCGCCGCGCGGGCGATCCGCCCCGCCGTGCCCGGCAGGCCCGCATCGATCAGCACCCATCCCCGGTCACCCGCATCGGGCAGGCCGTAGAACGCGACGTTGACGATGGCGAGGCGCTTGTAGGCCAGATCCGGCGCGACCTGGTGCGTGTCGTCCCCGCGTGCGTCGTCCGCCTCCGGGTCGTCGGCGCGCGCGTCCGCGCTCAAGGGTATTTGCTGTTCCATGCTCTATCATTCCGCAAAGGCGGCGCACAGAAACCACGCGCGAAAAAGCCCGGCTTTGCGGGGCCGGGCTTGGGACCGAATGCCGTTGTTTCACACGTCTCGGTCGCGCAAAAGCCCTTGCAGCTTCGCCCGTAGGGGCGGCGGGATGACCATGACCGAGACCTTCTGGCGCAGCGAAATCACCAGGGTCTGCTCGAAGGTGAACCGGCGGAAGCAGGGGCGGCAGATTTCCAGGTGCCGCAGCACCACGACCTTCTCTTCCGGGGTGAGCTGGTGGTCCAGATACTCGTTCAGGCGCTTGACCGCCGCCTCGCACGAGTAGAAATCCGCCTCTATGCAGTCGGAGCGCCTTTTCGATTGCTCATCGCTTGACAGATCATCCACGAGTCTCTTCTCCATTGAGATAGTCCCACAAGGCGCGCTGGAGCAGCTTGCGTCCGCGCGAAAGCCGCGAGCGGACGGTGCCTACGGGGATCTCCAAAGTGTCCGCGATCTCCTGGTAGGACATCTCTTCCAGGGTCGCCAGGGCGACGGTGTCCCGGAACTCCGGGGGCAGCTTGTCGATGGCCTGCGAGATCATCTCGATGTCCATCTTTTCGAGGACCGCCCGCTCCGGGTTTTCCGTTTCGGGGTGGTCGCCGCCCAGGCTGCCCAAGCCGTCTTCGGTCAGACGGTTGTAGAGATAAAAGTCTTCCAGGCCGTCATACGAGACGGTCTCCCCCTGGCGCGATTTGCGCCGGTAGTCGTTCAGGAAGACCGTGTTCATGATTCGGAACAGCCATGCTTTGCCGTTCGTTCCCGGCTGGTATTGGTAGAAAAAACGGTAGGCGCGCAGGTACGTGTCTTGAAGGAGGTCTTCGGCGTCGTTGGAGTTCCCTGTCAGCCGCAGGGCGTTGCGGTACAGGGCGTCGAGGTGGGGGTTCATCTCGGACTCGAAGAGGGCGGGGTCTGTCGGCGGCGGCGCGGCGGGCGCGTCCCCCAGCGGCAGGGGTTCGGGCGTGTCCAGGACGGCCAATGTGTCCGGTTCGGTCATACGGGTTCCTAGCCGCCCACCGGGGCGATCAGACGCGCGAAGCGGTTCCGGCCTACTTTGACGACCTGGCCGGTCTGCACCAGGACGGTCTGCGCGGGGTCGGTGACCTTCGCGCCGTCGAAAGAGACGCCGCCTTGCTGGACCAGCCGCTTGGCCTCGCCCGACGACGGGGCCAGGCCCGCCGCAACAAGCACGGCGGTGATGCGGGCGTGGCCTGCCGCGTCGCACAGGTCGGCGGGCACGGCGACCTCGGGCATCTCGTCGGGGACCTCGTGCGCCTTGTGGACGCGCTCGAACTCGTCGTCGGCGGCCTGCGCGGCCTCGGCCCCGTGGTACAGCGTGATGATCTCGCGGGCCAGCCGCTTCTTAGCTTCGCGCGGGTGCGTCCTCGATGGGTCGGTCAGCACGGCCACTTCGCCCATCGGGACATCGCTGCACAGCTCGAAGTAGGAAGGCATCAGCGCGTCGCCCATGGACATCAGCTTGCCGAACATCTCCGGGGGCGCTTCGCCGATGCCGACGTAGTTGCCCAGCGACTTGCTCATCTTCTTGACGCCGTCCAGGCCGACCAGGAGCGGCATGAACAGGGCGACCTGCGCCTCCTGCCCGAGTTCCTTTTGCAGCGCGCGGCCCGCCAGGATGTTGAACTTCTGGTCCTGCCCGCCCATCTCCACATCGGCACGAATGGCGACGCTGTCATAGGCCTGGGCCAGCGGGTACACCAGCTCGTGCAGGCTGATCGGCTGGCCCGCCCCGAAGCGCAACGCGAAGTCCTCGCGCTGCAAGACCTGGGCCACGGTCATCTTGGACAGCAATCCCACGAGGTCGGCGAAAGACAGCTTCCCAAGCCACTCCGAGTTGAATCGGACGATGGTCTTAGCCGGGTCCAGGACTTTAGCGAGCTGGTCCACATAGGTCCGCCCATTGGCGGCGATTTCCTCCCCGGACAGCATAGGGCGCGTCGCCGAGCGCCCCGAGGGGTCGCCGATGAGTGCCGTATAGTCGCCGATGATGATGACGACCTCGTGGCCTAAATCCTGGAACTGCCGCAGCTTCCGCAGGACCACGGCGAAGCCCAGGTGGATGTCCGGCGCGGTCGGGTCCAGCCCGAGCTTGACCTGCAAGGACCGGCCCATCTTGGCCGAATGCTCCAGCTTGGCTTTGAGTTCAGTGAGCGGGACGATCTCGGTCGTCCCCCGCGCCAGCAGGGCCATCTGGTCTTCGATGGGCAAAGGGGTTGCAGGAATCACGCGCCAAGTGTAGCACAGGGGGCCGGGCAAAGTCAATCAAAGTGACGCCAAAAGGGGCAGAGCCGATCCGCGCCGATCCCCTTAACCGAAACTTAACCCGCGCTTAACATCGTCTTAACGAAACAGCCCTATAATAGAGGTGTGGCTGAGGTTGAGAGACCTCCCATTGCTCATCCCCTAGTTTGGCCGCGGCCCCCGCCGCGGCTCCTTTTTTTGTCCTTCTTTTGCTGTCCCCCGGCGGGTACAATGGCCCCATGACCGCCCCCTCCCACACGCCGGAAGCCGCTGCCAAGAAACACATCACTGAAGAAGACGCTCTTATGGAGGGCTTTCTTTCCGTCCTCGCCGCCCTGGACGGCGGACGCCGCACCGTCCACGTCGTTTTGCTGCGGGCGGGCAAGGAGGACAGCCAGACGCGGCATTTGGAACAGCGCGCCCGCGCCGCCCGTGTCCCCGTCGAGCACGTCGCCCCGGACGTCATCGACGACTTGGCCGGCGGGCGCACCCACGGCGGCGTCCTCGCCCGCGTCGGCCCGTATCGGTTCGCGCCATTGGCTGATCTGCTGGCCGGCCCGACCGTGCCCTTCGTCGCGATGATCGACGGCGTGGAAGACCCCTTCAACTTCGGCCAGTCCGTGCGTGCGCTGTACGCGGCGGGCGCGACCGGCCTGGTCTTGCGCCCGCGCAACTGGCTGTCGGCGGCCAAGGTCGTCGCCCGCGCCTCGGCGGGCGCATCCGAGCTGATCCCCACGGCGGTGGCCGAAACGGCGTCCGAGGCCGCCGACTTCTTTCGCGGGCACGGGCTGGCCGTGGCGGGCGCGACCGACGAGCGCGGCAGCCAGTCGGTCTACGAGGCGGACCTGACGCGCCCGCTGTTCTTGCTGATCGGCGGCGAGAAGCGCGGCATCACGCGCTCGTTCCTGGACCAGGCCGACCTGAAGCTCCGTATCCCCTATGGCCGCCCGCTGGCCCACTCGCTGGGCACGGCGTCGGCGGCGGCGGTCCTGGCCTTCGAGGTGATGCGGCAGCGGATGGCCGCCTCGGAGAAGGAGGCCCCCTAGCCCCTTCCCGGCGGGAACCGCCGGGGGTAGGCCCTGCCTCTAGGAGGCGTGGCGCGTGAGGATGTCCCGCACGATGGCGTCCGCGCCGATGCCCTCGGCCTCGCCCTCGAAGTTCAGGATCAGCCGGTGCCGCAGGGCCGCCGGGGCGACCGAGGCGATGTCGTCGAAGGCCACGTTGTAGCGCCCGTCCAAGAGCGCGCGGATCTTGGCCGCCAGTACCAGTGCCTGCGCGCCGCGCGGGGACGCCCCGAAGCGGACATACTGGTTGACCATCGGGGTCGCCACCTCGGAGCGCGGGTGCGTCGCCAGGATCGTCTTGACGGCGAACTCGCGCACGTGCGAGGCGATGGGCACCTCGCGCGCGATCTGCCGCATCGCCATGATCTGCGCCCCGTCCAGCACTTTCTCTACGGTCGGCGACTCGGCCCCCGTCGTCCGCTCCACGATGGCGGACAATTCGGCCAGGGTCGGCGAGGGCACGATCAGCTTGAACAGAAATCGGTCGAGCTGCGCCTCGGGCAACGGGTACGTCCCCTCCATCTCGATAGGGTTCTGCGTCGCCAGCACGAAGAACGGCTCCTGGAGCTTATACTGCTTGCCCGAGACCGTGACCGAGTGCTCCTGCATGGCTTCCAGCATCGCCGACTGCGTCTTCGGCGTCGCCCGGTTGATCTCGTCGGCCAGCACCAAATTGGCGAACACGGGGCCGGGCTGGAACTGGAAGACCTTGCGCCCGCTGTCGTCCTCCATCAGGATGTTGGTGCCGGTGATGTCGGCGGGCATCAGATCGGGCGTGAACTGGACGCGGTTGAAGTTCAGGTCCAGCACCTGCGACAGCGTCCGCACCAGCAGCGTCTTGCCCAGGCCCGGCACACCTTCCAGCAAGGCGTGCCCGCCCGACAGCAGGCAGATCAGCACCCCGTCCACGATGTCGGTGTTGCCGACGATGACCTTGCCGGCCTCGGCCCGGACGCGGGCGAAGTCACCCTTGAACTGCGCGATGGTCGCTTCGTTGATTTCCATGAGGTTCCTTATAATTTCGGCGTCAGCAGGTAGCCGCGTCGTTCCCCTTTGTATTCGCCTAGCCCAACGATCTGTCCCTTGTCGTTGATGCTGGACGCCGTCTTGAGTACCCAGCCGGTGCCGACAGGTATCAGCGCGTTCAGGTCCGCCATTCTTCCACTACCATAGAGGAAGGCATGGTCTTTGCCATTTGCCGCAACCGCCTCTCCTACGATCTGACCGACGTTGTTGATGCCGTACCCATGACTTTCAGTGAAGCCCGGCAGGCTTCCCAAGTCGTGCATCTTGCCTGTGTCATACAAAAAAGCATGGCGGCTGCCTGCGGAGACCTGTACGTCGCCCGTGACCAGATCGTGGTCATTGATTCCCGTACCATCACTGCTGTCATAGCCAGGCAACGCGCCAAGATCAAGCATTCTTCCGGCGCGATACAAGAAGGCGTGCCTGTAGCCTTCGCCACGCCGGGTTTCCGCACTTCCCGTGATATTGCCTTTGTCATTGATCGCAGCAGCAATACTGGATTCCCCCCCTAGTGCTCCCAGGGCGGTCATCTTCCCGTCTTTGTACACAAATGCGCGTTGGCGATAGCTGAGGTCCTCATAGTAAGTCGTGTCGCTCTTGGAGGAAGACACATACCCAACGACTACGCCACTATTGTTGATGCCGCACCCAACACTATGCGTGTCGCCAGGCAACGTCCCCAAATCTTTCATCTGGCCGCCGCTGTAAACAACGGCGTGATAAACCTGTGTCTTATCCTTACGCGAGAAAGGCAGCGCGTATTGCCCCGTTATTTCACCTCTGTTGTTGATGCAGTAACCGCTGCTGGAACTATAAATCCCACCAGGCGATCCTAAATCTGTGATGCCATCACCATATAAGAAGGCCGCCCCTCTCCCAGATGACGAAGTAAAGGAGCCAGTTATTTGGCCGTGGCCGTTGACATAAGAAGGTTCGACGCAGCGGCCGTTGACGACACCCAAATCCGTGATCACGTAGGTCTGCCCGGCGGCGGGCCGGAACAGGGCGAGCAGGAACAGCGCCAAAAGAGCGGGCTTCATAGCCCCTAAGTTCGCCCCCGGCGGCTAATCTCCTTCTTACTGGTCTTCTAGACGGCCAAGCGACGGGCCTGTGCGCTATTTCACACGCCGCCTGTGACGCGCTTCCGCCTCGGCCTCCCCCGCCCCGGTTATAATCAGCCCAACACGCCGAGCCGACGGCTCAACACACTGAGACCAGGAGAACACCCATGAACGCTGCCGCCAACTTCAGCACCGCCATTAACACCGCTCTCGCTCCGGCCATGCCCGCCGCCCCGGCCGCACCCGCCGCCCGCCGTGCCTCGCTCCGCCGCACACTGGCCCGCTGCGGGGATCTGTTCGGCGCGGTCTCTCTGATGCTCGCCTCGGGCGGCTACGCGCTGTACGCGCTGACCTGCCTCACGGGGTTTTGAGGCCTCCGAAGGAGCGCGGGCAGGAACCCTCCCCCGGCACGTCGAACAGAGGCGCAGCAGAATCCGCGTTTGCGGAACCTGCCGCGCCTTTTTCGCCGTCTGTGATGAGGGGGAAACCATGAAGACATCGAAGGCCATCGCCGGCCTGACTCTGGCCGCCGCTCTGGGTGCCGGCCTGGGCGCAGCCTTCGCCGCGCCCGCCCAAGGGGGGGACGTGCGGAAAGCTCTGCAAGCCGACTACTCCGACCGCGACGGCGCGGTGGCGCGCAAAGATGTGGGCGGGACGCTGGCCCACTACGCCCCGGATTTTGTCGGCGTCAGCCACACCGGCAAGGCGCACGACATCAAGGAAGAGCGGGCCGACTTCGTGAAGACGTTCACGACGCTGAACATCCGGTCCAATGTCAGCCGTTCCGCCATCCAGGCCCTGGCCCTGGGCAAGGGAGGGACGGAGGCGCAGGTGACGCTGCGCCGCCACGGCGTCCTGCTGATCGCCAACCCGCAGACGCGGCTCAACGGCGTGCTGGTCCTGGACGGCGTGTACCAGGACACCTGGGCCAAGCGGTCGGGGGCGTGGCTGCTGACGCGCGAGCAGGAGAAGACCATCAAGGCGACCATGAACGGCCTGCCTCTTTAGAAACCTCCGGGGAGCCTCATCCCCGGCCCTTCTCCTTCCGCAAGGAGAGGGTGGCGCGTAGCGCCGGGTGAGGTTTCTTTGCCGCCATACGCCGCGCCCGGTGGGGGGAGGTCGGTGTGGGTATAATCGGCCCATGACTACTCTTTCCCATACTCCCGTTTCGATACCCCCCGCCGCGAAGAAACTGCCCCGGACCGACACCCACCACGGGGACGTGCGCGTGGACGACTACGGCTGGCTGCGCGAGAAGGGCAGCCCCGACGTCACCGCTTATCTAGAGGCCGAGAACGCCCACACGGCCGCCGTCCTGGCCCCGACTGAGCGCCTGCAAGAGACGTTGTACGAGGAAATGAAGGGCCGCATCCAGGAGACCGACCTGAGCGTACCCTATAAGTTCGGGGACTTCTTCTATTATAGCCGGACCGAGGAGGGCAAGCAGTACCCGATCCGGTGCCGCAAGCGGGGCAGCCTGGATGCGCCGGAAGAGATCACGCTGGACCTGAACGCGCTGGCCGAGGGGCGCTCGTACTTAGGCCTGGGGACGTATGCCGTCAGCGACGACGGCAACCTGCTGGCCTACTCCACCGACGTCACCGGGTTCCGGCAGTACACGCTGTTCGTGAAGGACCTGCGGACGGGCGAACTGCTGCCGGACCGGGTCGAGAAGACCGTCTCGGTCGTCTGGGCCGCGGACAACGCGACGCTTTTTTACACGGTCGAGGACGACGCCAAGCGTGCGTACCGCCTGTACCGGCACCGGCTGGGTCAAACAGAAGACGCGCTGGTCTATGAAGAGGCCGACGCGCTGTTCCACGTGTCCGCCGCCCGCGCGCGCAGCCGGGCGTTTCTTTTCCTGACGTCCGAGTCGTCCAAGACGACCGAAGTCCGCTGCCTCCCCGCCGACAACCCCGACGGCGACTGGGCGCTGCTCCACGCGCGCGAGACCGATCACCGCTGCTACGCCGACCACTGGCCGGGCCGCTTCTTCTTCCGCACCGACAAAGGGGCCAAGAACTTTCGGATCGTCTCGGCTCCGCTCGATGCCCCGACCGACTGGACCGAGTTCGTCCCGCACGACCCGGCCATCACGCGCGGGGACATGGACTTCTTCCGGGGCCATGCCGTGCTGTCCGAGCGCGAAGGCGGTCTGGAACAGCTCCGGGTTCTGGACATGGCCCAGTTTGCCGACGGCACCGGGGCGCACCTGATCAGCTTCCCCGAGCCGGCCTACGCGGTCAGCCTAGACACGAACCTAGAGTTCGACACGGACACGGTCCGTTATCGTTACCAGTCGTTCGTCACGCCCTCCTCGGTCTACGACTACGGCATGGGCGACCGGGCGCAGACGCTCTTGAAGCGGACGCCGGTTCTGGGCGGCTTCGACCCCGCCGACTACGTCTCGGTCCGGCTGGAAGCGCGCGCCCCCGACGGGACGCTCGTCCCCATCTCGCTGGTCTCGCGGCGGGACCGGGCGCGCGGCGCGCAAACGCCGCTGCTGCTGCACGGCTACGGCTCCTACGGCCTCTCCTACCCTGTCTCGTTCTCATCGAGCCGCCTGAGCCTGTTGGATCGGGGCATGACCGTCGCCGTGGCCCACATCCGGGGCGGCGGCGAATTGGGCGAGGACTGGCGCGAGGCCGGCAAGCTGAAAGAGAAGCACAACACGTTCACCGACTTCATCGCCTGCGCCGAACACCTGGTCGCCCAGGGCTACACGTCCCCCGCACATCTGGCAATTGAGGGCGGCAGCGCGGGCGGCCTGCTGATGGGCGCGGTCCTGAACCTGCGCCCCGACCTGTGCCGCGCCGCCATCGCCCACGTGCCGTTCGTGGACGTCCTGAACACTATGCTGGACGAGACGCTGCCCCTGACCGTGGGCGAATACTTAGAGTGGGGCAATCCGAACGTCGCCGCCGACTACACCACGATGCGAACCTACTGCCCCTACACCAACTTAGGAGCCGAAGCCTACCCCGCCTTGCTGGTCCGCGCCTCGCTCAACGACAGCCAGGTCATGTACTGGGAGGCCGCCAAGTACGTCGCCAAAATGCGCGCGCTGAAGACCGGCGACCACGCCCTGCTGCTCCACACCAACATGGGCGCGGGCCACGGCGGCGCGTCGGGCCGCTACGACGCCCTGCGCGAGACCGCCCTGGACTATGCCTTTTTGCTGACTCAATTGGGGGTCGCAGAGAGTCACCCCGCCGCCAGTGTCAGCGCGTAGACGGCCTCCGCCCCCGCGCCTTTGAGCGCGAGGGCGCACTCGTGGAGGCTGCTGCCCGTCGTCAACCTTTGACGTCATCTATTGATTTTTGTCTTAACGACCTATTATTTCTGCCTGAGAGACAGGGTCAACTGCTTGCTGTCACCAAGCGAGGAGTGCCCCGTGCGGCGTCTTGCCTCCGTTACGGATACGCTCTCCCCGCTTCCAGTCTATCCCAAAGTGTGGACCCTGCGGCCCAGGCCCGCCTGAGCCGCATCGTCGGGGCCATCGCTGGGCTGGGTATGTAGAACGACTGCATGAGAAAGGGTCGGACAAGGCCTGATACAGCAGCGACGGGCAAGACCACAAGCAGCGCCGGGCAAGACCACAAGCAGCGCCGCGCGAACGATAAGGGTCGGATACTGCGGGTAGGCTATGGCAACGACGCGGGTTCCCGTCGCAAAATCATGGAAAGCACGTTTGGCGGGCGTGACCGCTACAGGCACATAATCCACAAGGCCCACGCCGTAGCAGGCCAGAAAGTAGAACACCCAGTCCAGCACGCTCCGGGCAAGACTGCGGCCAAACCCGACGGGAAGGCCCTCGTTGCCGGCAAGGACCACGCGCAGCCCCGCGAGCCGGTAGCCCAGCGGTTGCCGCCCACCGCTCATGCCGACCGCAAAGTACAGTACGCAAAACAGCAGGTAGAAGCCGCCCAGCCCCCAAACGAGGATTATGCCGGAAAGGCCGACGGTTTGCAGGCTGGGGAAGGCACAAAGCAGCGTCACAGACACGAAGTTCAGCATTAGCAGGTCCGCCAGTTTCGCCAGCGCTCTGGCTCCAAACGGTGCTGGAACATGGCCTTCTGCTTTTGGCAGAACGTCAGGCGGGGGCTGATCGATCATCCTGCGGCTTCCCTATACCATGTAGATTTCCCATTCGTTGTCATGCTCGGTTCTTCAGCAAGCGCCAGCGAAAGTCCTGGCTCTTGGAAAGTTGTGCCGTCCAAAACAAACCTCGAAACGGTAGCAAGCCTTATGGTGCAGCACAGGAAGCAATCAATCGCGCGATCAAAAGTCGGTCGGCGCAGTCATTTGCCTTCACGAATGCCAGGGTCGCAAGTGCTTCCTGGGCTTTCTGGGTGGCCGCTTCCCGCTTCCCCTCGGCCAGAAGCACTGCCGCCTCAGCTCGCAGTGTCATCGAGAGGAGAGCCGCTCGGCTTTCGCCGTCCTCTGCCTCGACTTCTGAGGCTTCCGTCATCAGCCGACGGGCCGTAGCCGCGTCTTTTTGAAACAGCGCCGCGCAATACGCGCCGTCCAGTGCGACCATCGCCCGGAACACATCAGGCAAGGTTGTCCGAAGCGCCAATGCCCGGTCAAGGTAGTGGCCGCTCTGCTCCCAGTCACACCGATCCACCGCCCAGTAAAACCCATAATGCGCGGCCAGCGCTTCATTAGTCTTTCCATCGCGGAGCGCCGTCATCCGTTCCACGACAATTTGATCCCATTCACGCGGCCGCTGGCCGTCCTGCAATGATTTCACCAGCGTCATTAGTGCCGTATCACGAGCGATCCGATCTTTGTCTTTCCAAAGTTCAATGAGCCGAGCCGCATCGCTCTTGAAACCCTTGTGGCTGTGGGGCACAGCGCTGTTCAGGACAAATAGACCCGACAGAACAATCGTTGCCAAAACGGCGATGGCATGATCCTGCTTCTCTCCAGGTAAGTACAGGTAGTAAGCCAACAGTCCCGCGCCGAGCAGGAGCGTGACAAGCGGGCCACCTAGAATAAAGGTAGCACGGCGCTTAATCGTGTCGCTTTCGTGGTGAAAGACGGACGCTCGCCCGCTGAAGAGCACCTTCGAGAAGCTGAAACGCACCTGACCGCCGCGGGTCTCGCGTGAGACTTGGAAAGGCCCAACGACCCAGCCTTTCCAGCAGTATCCAACGACAGCGCCCGCAAGGTGATGTCCCGCCTCGTGAACGGCAATCAGCACGAGCCACAGTCCATAGAGTTGTAGGCACTGCCAGGGGGTCACTAAAGTATCTCCGGGGTCACTAAAGTATCTCCATCACTGCTCAAGGCGCAGGCAGCAGGACGGTCCGTTGCGTTAGGACGATCCGCTGCGTTACCATCTTGGCAGTAGGCATCCAATTGGGAACATCGAAGCCGATGCTTTCACTCGGCTGCCCCGTAATCGTCATCAAGTGATGCCCGGCTTCCAGGCCATCGACACGCAGCAGGCCAGCGCCATCCGAGGTCATGAGCGTGGGCCAGATCTCCTCGGTCAGCGGGCCAGCGGGCCGCACGATTTTGACTTGTTGGTCCGGCAAGGGATTCCCCAGCCGGCCCACAAAACTGAGCAGCACCGGCAGGCCGGGCGGAATGATGTCCAGCGTCACTTCAGGAAGTGACCCTGCACCGACCGTCAGCGTCTGCGTCCCAGAAAGCCAGATGTTGTCCCGCGCCGCCTGCACCTCATACGTCCCCGGCGTCAGGCCGGCCAGCGTGAATGTCCCATCCGCCTGCGCCGCCGCTTCCACGGTCAGCGCCTCGTTCAATCTTCCCCTCCCCTGATACGCGGCTCGAACCCGGAACTGCGACAGCAGGCCTAAAACGCCCTGACCGCCGACCGTAACCCGCCCGTGCAGCGTGATGGCGGGCGGCAAAACCAGCCGCATGTCCTGGCCCGGCTGAAACGGCACGATCACCGCCCCATTCGCTCCCGGCAGCCACGCGGCCACCACCGGTCCCGGTGGATTGCCCGGCGGTGGTTCGAGAGAACGGGCACTGATGCGCCAAAAGTCCCGGAGCGCCAAGCGGCCCTGCGTGTCCGTCCGCGCCATGCGAAGTGGTACCAGCCGTTCAGGAATGAAGAGCGCAGCCCGCGCACCCCAGGCCGGGGTCTTGCCGTCCGGCAGCAGCACTGTTCCTGTCAGCAGGGACGAATACAGGGCTTCCTGTGCGGCGGTGCTTTGAGGACTCAGTTCCGCAGAAATGACCTGCCCGGCTTTGACCGTCACTGTGACCTTACCGGCATTAAGATACGCATCTACCGGCGCAGAAGAATAGCAGAAGAGATGCAGGGTTCGGCGGCCTGCCGGCAGCGGCCCCAGAACATACTCTTTCGTAGCAGGATCGTAAGAAGCGTTGGTGAACGGCTCGTCGTCCGTCTGGCGTCCTTCGACAGAGTAGGTTTTCGCCGACGCCAGAGGGCCGGTCAAGCGCAGGCGCACATAACCGGGTGATGCCGGGCCGAGCGTCACCAGGGTTTCTTCGCCGCCTCGGACACGCACAGGCAGCGGCAGCGGTTGTCCGGCTCCAGCGATCAGGGCGGCATCCGGCGGAAGCGGACCAGTCTGCGGGCTTGGCAGGACCCGTTCAGGCCGGCTCGCAATGTACGCCGTGACGGTATACTGGAAAAAATTCAGTGGGATGTCTGCAAAAACAGCCTTCCCTTTTGTGTCCACGGTCGCCGCATACAGAGTGGGATGGAGTGGGTCGCGGACCGTCACCGTACCGCGCAGGGGCTTGCCCCGCGCGTCTACCAGACGAACCCGGATGCTGGCGGGGCCGATGCGCTCTGTGAGAACGGAGATCGGCTGAGAAGAAGCAGTCGCCGCCGAAACTGCGGCAAGCGCCGTTCCTTCAAAATACGGCCCCACCGGCGCGTTCGGGTCCAGCGGGCCGCTCGCAAACCGTAGTGTGGCCTGGAACAGACCCGGTATGATGAACTGCTGCGGTCCACTCACCATGCCGTCCGGCCCCAGAGACAGCGTGCCGTAATTCGGATCATGGGCCGTCGCCAGGCTGACCCGGTCAGGAGTGGCGGGCGGCGTGTGACCATCCGGGCCAGCGGCGCGAAAAGTAACCGGACCGGGGATCGGCAGGAGGCTGACAGTATAGGACAGGCTTTTCCCGGCCTGCACGGCAACGCCAGTGCTGGCGTTGAACGGGGGGACAGACGGTTGAAAAGCACTGAACGGCAACCGGTTGGCGGTCACGTCCCACAAGCCCGGCGTCAGGTTCTGGAACCGCACCGTACCATCCGGTCCGGTTCTGGCGCTCGGAGCCAGCATTGCCCGAAGCGTCTGTGCCGCTTCGCCGCGGTCCCCGTAGCGGGAAAAATCGACAGGAACTACTGAGTTCTCGCCCTGCGCGGACAGCGCCACAAGGATATTCGGAACCGGTTTGCCGTCCTGAAGCACCCGCACGGTCAGTCCGGCATGAGAAGCAGGCAGGACAAGGTCTTTCTCAATATCCAGCCAGCGGCCTGACACGCTGCCCGACTCGCACTGCCCGTCGGCGACGGCAAGGCCGAACCCCGTCAGTCGTGCCACCAGATGCACGGACGGCCCGCGCGGCGGGCCGTCGTAGATCTCAGCGGCCCGACCCGGCGAGGCAACCGGCAGATCGGAAATGACGTATTTCCCGGCGGCATCGGTCTTGGCGGTCAGCACTTTTTGGCCTTCGTCCATTCCAGCCGAGCAGACGGCAAACACATCCGCGCCGGCCACGGGTTTGCCGCCTGCGTCCGCGACTCGGCCCCGCACCGAAGGCGCAGCATCGGGAACTTGCATGGCAGGCGGCGTTTTCGCGGCTTCGGCTGGCTTCTTCGGGCCGAGCGTAATACCACCTTTGCTTTCGCCCGGCTGCACTGTGACATCCACCGGCTCGCTTTCGCCGCGCCCATCCGCCAAGATCAGACGGTGCTCGCCGGGCAGCACACCGCTGAGGTTCCAGAACCCATTTGCCGCAACAGCGACACGCGGGACATACCAGAGGGTGCCGGTTCCGAGAGTGGTGTCGTCCTGATGAACCGTTGCGCCCGGCCCGGCCAGTACCGGGGCGACCGTGCCGGAGAGCGTGGCAAACGGCGCAAGCGGTGGCAAAGCCGGCGCAGCCATCTGCCCTGACTTCGCCTCAAACGTCCCGGTGAAGCCGAAGCCGACTCCGGGAACAAGCACCTGAAAGCGCGGGGAGCCGGGGAAGCAGCGCAGGTGCAGCCGCCCGTCGGCATCCGTTCGGACGGTGTATACGATGGCCCCGCCGTAAAACGACGACTGCTCCACGGGAACGGCCTGAACGTCTCGGTTCCGCAGCGGCTGCCCGCTGGGGTCGCGAACGGTCAATTGGACCACGCTCGTGTTCGGGACAACAACCGAGAAAACCGGATGCGCTCCCCCAAGCAGCCATTTCGTCTCGCAGGGCCGCGTCGCGTCTTGCAGCAGATCCCGCGTATCCTGCTCCGTGCTCGACCCATGCAGATCCGGCCGTAGCGCCAGCCGGAACCGCTCGGTTCCCCGATCAGCGGCTAGCGCGTAACAGGCAATGGAACGAACACCAATATAAGCGCTCAGTGGGGGCAAGGCAGGCGGCACGTTCCAGGTAAAGTGGCCCTGGTCATCTGTCACGACAGTAGACTGTTCACCGAGCATAATCATGTCGGTCTGTCCGGGTGGCAGGCCGAACAGGTAGAGCGTCATCCGCGCCACCGGCTTACCGGCCTGCGTCGTGGCGACACCTTCCACTGTGCGCGCAGGAGTTATCGGCGTGACGCTTCGTGCCGGGCCGGAACCGCTGAAGACGGCCAGAAGAGAAGTCAGTAGAAGTAGTCTGCTGTAAGACGCGGTAAGTATCATAACTTAACCTAAGTTGCGTTTCTGGTTTTTGCGGTTCGGGCGCATAGCCGAGCCTCTGGTAGAATGGAAGTACCACCCACCAAACCACCGGAGGCCGACCATGCAGGATCATTTTACCGAACGCATCATCA